>ERZ827492.228-NODE-228-length-58261-cov-33.679621_pt1 | contig 58261 bp, 38 predicted proteins | sample MGYA00519704_ERZ827492 | MGnify/ENA primary metagenome ERZ827492 (study PRJEB31778, sample SAMEA3449325) | human gut metagenome | biome: human gut; feature: human-associated habitat; material: faeces | place: United Kingdom | collected 2010/2012 ... | reverse complement strand
TCAAATTCTTTAACTCTATTAATAAATGTTCTAGTAAGCATAATCAACAGTTATCGTTTATTGAGCGACAGCCGAGAACCTAACCTTTATTCTCAACACGGCTTACGCTCATATCCTTGAGCGTATAACAGTCTCAGTATTCATCAAGTAAAAACTACCGGAATCAAACCCAAAAATTCTAATTCCGTTAACTCTTCTCTTCCCCCCTTCACATCACGCACACCACCCCCTGCATGACATAAGCACTCCCCCCGGAACCAGGCAGCCCGCATGCTGGGGGGATGAAACGCATCTCCTTCAACGCCGGGGAACTCTCCCCGGAACTCCTCCAGCGCTCCGACCTGGACGCCTTTCACCGGGGCGCTTCCACCCTCATCAACTGGGACGTTTCCCAGATGGGAGGCATCCGACGCCGCAGGGGCATGCTTCCCTTCACGGAGGCCTGGGAACGTTCCCGCCTCGCCCCCTACATCTACTCCAACTCCGGCAACGAACGCTTCCTCATTGAAGTCTCAGGGGATGCCCTGCGCGTCCTCTCTCCGGACTCCGGCGAGGAACTGGCCCGGTTTGAGGCTGAATTCGGAGAGGTGGAATCCCTGCGCTGGAAGCAGGTCAACAACCTCCTCCTCTTCACCCATCCGGCATGCCCTCCGCATGTCCTGAAACGGGAAAACAGCCAATGGAAGTTTGAGCCCTTCTCCTTCAAGGCCCATCCCTGGCGGCACACCGGCTACCGGGACGATCCCGTTCTCATCCTCACCCAGGCGGACGGCTCCTATTCCGTCGTCCTGCCGGACTCCCTCCCGGACGCGGAACGCTCCATGGAAAGCGGAGACATCCTGCGCGCCTCCTTCTACACGGAACAACAGGAAGCCTTCTCCTACCGTTCCTCCCTGCTGGCCGGAGTCCGCAAAACGGAACTCCTCTCCCCTACCTCCTCCTTCGCCTCCGGCGCCAGGCTCGCCCTGCGAGGAGACTCCAGTTTAGCCTACTACGTCTGCATCAAGGACCTGGAGGCGGGCAGCTTCATTAATGGACTCAACGTTCCGGAAAACTACCCGGACAACTTTTTGAAAGCGGAAAGCACGGACGGATTCGATTCCCTTACCCCCATCTCCGGCCTCTCGGAACGCAACTACACCAAGAACGAAAAACTCGTCCTCAAGTCCGGCTACTGGGAATACTTCACCTGCATCCGCGCCTTCTCCGGTGCGGACGACTACGTGGAAGGGGCCGTTTCACCTGCCGACTACCCCGGCCACTTCGTCAGGGGCCTACCCATCGGGGATGCCCTGCCGTGCAAGGGCAACTGGGAATTCTACTGTTCCGGCGGCTGGTACGGCTCCTACGAGGTCCGCCGTTCCTATGACGGCCCCGGCCTGGACCGGGAATGGGAAACGCGCGGCTCCTCCTTCTCCCGCCTAGGCGCTGCCAGCAATACGCTCATCACCGGCACGGAATCCGGGGAGGAATGCCATGTGCGCCTCTTTCTCACCCGCAGCAAATACGTGGATGACTCCCTGGAAAACGGGTTCCCGGACGACACCTGCTCCAACAAGCTCGTCGTCTCCTCCTACAAGCACGACATGCTTTTGAAATACACGGAAACCATGGACGAAGACACGGACGTTCCCGTCGCCTCCGGCTGGCAGTACGTCAGCCCCATCAAGCACGGCTTTACCGGGCGGAGGGAGGTGATCGACTGGAGCTGGTGCGCTTTCCGCCCCGCCTACGGCTACCCCATCCTCGCGGAAATCTTCGGCCAGCGGCTCGTCTTCGCTTCCACCGCCGCCCAGCCGCAATCCCTCTGGATGTCAAAAACGGACGACCTCAACAACTTTGACACCGGCACGCAGGATGACAGCGCCCTGGCCCTCACCCTCTCCACCACCTCCCAGAACGGCATCTGCTGGCTTATGGCCCATTCCTTCCGCCTGCTGCTGGGCACGGCGGATGCGGAATACATCATCTCTTCGGGCAACGCCGCCTCCCTGACGCACGCCACCGTCCGGGTGGAAAACCACGGTTACGTCGGCAGCGCCCCTGTTCCGGCCATCATGGCCGTGGACAAAGTCCTCTACTGCGAACGCGGAGGAGGGCGCCTGTATCAGTACGGCTATGATTTCCAGTCAGACTCCTACGTCTCGCGGGATCTCACCGTCTTTGCCGATCACATCCTCGCGCAAGGCGGCGGCGTCACCGGGGGAACCATCCTGCGCAAGCCGGAAGCCCGCGCCGTCTTCACCCTGAAAGACGGGACGCTGGCCCTGATGACCTACAACTCCATGCACGAAGTCCACTGCTGGCACAGGTATGAGACTGCGGGGAAAATCACCTCCGTCGCCTCTCTCCCCAACGGTACGGACAGCGACTCCCTCTTCCTGGCCGTAGACCGGGAAGAGGGGCGGTATCTCGAAGTCATCCGGGACGATGACGTATATGTGGACCATGACCGGGAGGACTACACCTCCACCCTCGTCACCAACGCCCTTACCTCCGTAGAGGCCAAAGTGCAGAAAGCCCCCGTCGCCACCGTCCAGGTCTGCCTGGCCGGGGAAACGCTGGTGGACGGCGTGGAAGTCTCCTGCGACGGCGTGCTCTGGGACAAGCTGGACCGCAACGACAGGATGCTCCCTCCCGGCTGGAACAACCTCATCACTTCCGGCCACTGGGATTACGAAACCGTCGTCGGCCTCCGCGTCCGTGGGGACCGCCCCCTGCGCCTTCTCGCCCTCCAGGGCTGATGACCTTCCCCTCCTCGCTCATGGAACTGACTCCGGAACAGTACCAGGAAATCAAGACGCTGCTCGATGACCGCAAGTGGCGTCTCAACAACCTCTACTGGATCATTGACAAGGAGGGGCTGCTCCAGCGTTTCCGCATGAATTGGGCGCAGGAAGAACTCTACGACAAGCTCCACTACCGCAACGACATCCTGAAAGTGCGCCAGCTTGGCATCTCCACCTTTGCTGCCATCCTGGAGCTGGACGCCGCCCTCTTCACCCCCAACATCACCTGCGGCGTCATCGACCGCACCCGCCCGGAGGCGGAAAAGAAGATGGACAAAATGCACTTCGCTTTCGACCACCTGGACTACCTTCCGGAAAATCCCACGGAACGGGACCGCCTCATCGCCTTCATCGGCTCCCTGATCAAGGACGAGATGAAAGGGGCGGCCTTCACCCAGTCCGATGTCAAATTCCCGAACGGCTCCACTGTCTATGCCGCCACCTCCCTGCGCGGCGGCACCCTTCAGATTCTCCATATCTCGGAACTGGGAGCCATTGCCGCCCACGATCCCAAAAAGGCCTCGGAAATCATGACCGGCGGCTTCAACACTATCTCGAAAACCGGCATCATCATCAAGGAATCCACCCACGAAGGAGGCCAGTACGGCCTCAACTACTCTCTCACGGTGGCCGCCATGGACATGGTGGGCAAGCCCCTCTCCCCGCTGGACTTCCAATTCTTCTTCTTCTCCTGGATTCACCAGCATGAATACCGTCTGGAAAGCTGCAAGCCCTCCGGCGACCGGGAAATGCAGAAATACTTCAAGTCCCTGGAAAAGGATTACAACATCATTCTCGATGATGAACAGAAAGCCTGGTATGAATCCATGGCCCGCACCCAGGGCTGGCTCATGCGCCAGGAATACCCCACCGTTCCGGATGAAGCGCTCAATCCCATCGCGGCAGGCACCATTTTCGGAAGTCAAATCAACCGCCTCCGGGAACTGGGCCGCCTCACGGCGGAGTTTGAGGTGGACGCCTTCTTACCTGTTTATGCCGCGTGGGACATCGGAGTGGCGGACTTCATGTCCATCTGGATCATCCAGCCCGGATCGGATGGCAAATTCTACTTCCTGGACAACATCACCGCCAACGGCCTGACGCTGGACTGGTACATCGCTGAAATCCACAAACGCGAAGCCCGGGGCGGCTACCACATCCGGGACTGCCTCCTTCCCCACGACTGTGAAAACCGCGTTCCTGGCGGCACCTCCTTCCTCGCCTCCCTGGAGCGCGCCGGGTTTTCCTGCCTCCGCATCCCTTGTACCCGGGACCGCTGGGCCTCCATTGACGCCGCCCGCCGCCTCCTGCGCCATGCCGTCATCCACGCCAGATGCTCGGAGAAAACGAATGTCGAGGGCATCAAGGAAGGCTACCTCTCCGGCGTCAGCGCCCTCTCCAATTACAAAACCGCCCCTCCCGGAGCCAACGGCACCCGGAAAACGGAACCCCTCCATGATGTCTGCTCCCACGCCGCCGATGCTTTGCGCACCTTCAGCGAAGCGCACGAAGCCGGTTATATCTCAAAACAACTCGGCTGGCGGCAGGATGAAGTGGAGGAACGTCCCTCTCCTTACAAGGGCCTTGCCAAGGGCACGGACATCCTGTGGTAGAGCGAACAATGCCATCTCGGACAACGGGATCGGCTGGTTTTTTTTGCGCCAGGAAGGGAAAAAATGTAGAGGATTCTTGGCGGCGCGTGGAGGATGTGGTAAGGTGAGAGCCTAATCAACCATGAGCAGGGCGTTAAAAAGGATTTTCGTGCATGGGTTCCCGTCGCTTTACGGCGGGGCGGGGACGGAGCTGCACCACCAGATGATCGTGTGGCGGAAGATGGGGATGGATGTCCACCTCATCCCGACCGGGGACGGTTTCTACCCGGAAGGCCTCTATGTGGAACTGCTGCGGCTGGGGGTGGTCATCCACGCGGCGGACGACTGGACGGCCCTGGAGCCGGGCGACCCGGTGATGGGGTTCTGCAACAGCGAGTTTCTGGACGCCATCCCGGAGATCCGGAAACATACGAAGCGCACCGTCTTTGTGAACTGCATGACATGGCTCTTCGACAAGGAGAAGGAATTGATGAAGGAAGGGCTGATTGCCATGTTCCTCTACCAGAACGAGGAGGTGAGGCAGAAGAACATGCCCCTCCTGCAAGGGCTGAACGCGAACCCGTCCGTCCGGTTCATGACGTTTAAGCCGTACTTCCACAGCGACGCCTTCCCGTTCGTCCGGGGGAGGGAGGAAGAGTGGTTCGGGTGCGGGAGGATTTCCCGCCAGGACGCGGACAAGTTCGCCCGGAACACGCTGCAAATCTATGAATACTTCGTCTCCCCGGTGCCCAAGCGCGGCCTCTTCCTGGGGTTCGACCATCGGAGCGAGGAGAAGATCGGCAAGCCCTACGACTGGATCAGGACGGCGCGGGACCAGACGGAAGTCTCCCAGCAGGAGTTTTACAAGCACTGCAAGATCGTGCTGCAACCCACGGACACGACGGAGAATTGGCCGCGCGTGGGCTTCGAGGCGATGGCCTCCGGCAGCGTGCTGATTGTCGATAACCGGGGCGGGTGGCGGCAGATGGTGGAACACGGCAGGACCGGCTGGCTCTGCGACCATGAGAGGGACTTTATCTACTACGCCTCCCGGATGGCATACGAGCCGCACTGGCGCGACGACATGGCGGAGGCGGCGCGGGAGCGCGGCCTGGAACTCGGCGGGCTGGAAGCGTCGTCCGCCAGTTGGGAGGAAGTGTTCGACGCGATGGCGAAGCTGCCCGAATAGGGGGAAGAGGGCAGCGAGTCCCTACATCCGAAACCTTGGGTTCCCCTCAATGACACGAAACGAGCTTATGAACGAGAAGAAGAAAGTTTCCATCCTAGTGGGCATCTGTTCCGGCCAAGGGCTGGAGGAACGGCGCAACGCCGTGCGGGACTCCTGGCTCCGGCACCCGCAGAAGGGCGTGGAGTGCCTGTTCTTCATCGGCGGCGAAGCGGCGGAAGAGGAACGGGGCGATACCGTAGGGCTGGACGCCCCGGACACGTACAACGGGCTTCCGGCCAAGGTGCTGGCCTTCTTCCGCTACGGACTTGAGCACTACGACTTCGACTGGATTTTCAAGTGCGACGACGACACGTACCTGGACCTTTCCCGGCTGCCTGAACTGGCGGACTCCCGGTACGGCCTGATCGGGGATGCCCTGCTGGGCGAGCGGAAAGCCCCCAGCGGCGGGGCGGGCTACTTCCTCTCCCGAGCGGTGGTGGAGGAGATTGCCGCCAGGCCTGACGTGCCGCTCACGGGGGCGGAAGACCTCATCTTCGGGAAGCTGGCCCTTGAAACGGGGGCGGAGTACCTGGTGACGCCGAGGCTCTTCCTCTCCAACGTGCGCTACCCACTGCCGGACAACGACACGGTGACGGCGCACTGGTGCATCCCCTCCGTGCTGCGCGCCATGGACGTGCTGCGGCACGGTACGCCCGCCGCCGTGTACCGGGGCATCCACCCCCACTGGGACGACTCCTTCCTCTTTTACCGGGAGGGGGTGTTCCGGAGGGCATCCTCCCCGGACTTCGGATGGTGGAAACTCGGCGGGGAGACCCGGGACACGCTGACATTGGCCTGGAAGCGGTGGGACCCGATGAAACTGGAATGGAAGGGAGAAAACTTCCAAGGCCCCTCCGTGACCCTGGCGAGGCTGGAAGGTTCCCGCTCGCTCTGGGAACTGCCGCCTCCGGACGAAGGAGCGCTGGAATCATTTTGCTAAGAGCGGTGAAGTATCTTGGGGTATGATCAAATATTTTTAGAAGGCTAAAGCCGTCAGAAACATAGGACGATTGGGAGAAACTATTACTCCGACAGTAGAATGGCTACCGAAAAATAATTATGGCAGTGAAGCGATTTCTTCGATCTTAATACTATCGGAAATAACTAACGCCCTCTCGAAACTTCCACTATATCTGTATTCTTCTCGAACTTTTTCTCCGCTCATTAACTTTTTAAGTTGATCAATACTTGAGACTCCAAAAAGGGGGAGAATTTTCTGACAATATTTTCGAGATTTCATCTTTCTCCATTTTTCTTTTTGCTCCCATCCGTATCCATCATAACAATACGTTCGAGGGAACCACAGACGAAATTCATTATCTAGAAAAAGATTGGATAATTGGAAGAGCAATAGATCTGCAAAGATCAGATTTTTACGCGTCAGGATTGGCTTACTTTCTCTCGCGAGTAAAATGTCTGCCATATTTGAAAATCTACAAGGCGATTGATTTATTTCTTCAGGATAAATTTTGTCTATGCTTTCAAGATAACATCTGAATTTAATAAAATTTGTTTCCTCTTCTAAATTTCCGTATCGTTTCAAGAAAAATGTATGATTGATTAGTTGATATATAACTTCAAATTCTTCATAATATAACAGAGTCGTTATAGTACATATAAAAATTTCCCAGATAAAAAATAAATAATGATCGTCACCATATTGGTGAGATGAAGGTTTTTCATGGATTCTATTATAGCAAGTTTCCATAAAGTCCGTTATGAGATCTTCCAAGGAAACCTCCAGAGAAATGATTGTGGAGAGGTATTCCATATACATATCCCGGAGGGGTTTTAGTTCGCTTATTTTATCGACGACCTGCGTACCGGTTATATTTCCGGCTATCTCATATTGGGAAAGTTTTTCGATGAATTCATCCCGAAACTGCCGCAGCAGCATATCCTGCTTTTTTTTGCTTCTGCCGTCATCCGACTTGAGTTGCCTGATCATTCTTTCCAGTGAATATAGATTCACATTTTTTTCATCAAGCCACTCCGGCTTGCGGCCAAGGGCCGGTTTTTGATAAGCCGGGCAGTCGTACAAGTTCCGCAAAAGTTTTTCATATTCCCGGTCGTATATATCAGGATCGGAAAGGTCTATGTAGATTCGAGTTTTTATATAGGCCGGGCAATAAGCTTCTCCCTTATCATCTTTTTCAAAGATCACAGGAATGAATTTTTCCTGTGCTGCCTTTCCGTAAACCTCGGAAGATATAATAGTTGTTTCATCCCCCACACCGCCTTTTCTCTCATTTGCTTTCGCCGCATAGACTTTATCGCAGATCAACAGCACCCGCTTGATACCGGTATCAACGACGCATTTTTCCATGAAAGCATACTTATCCTGTCCTTCCTTTAAATCCCACTTATCCCAGATCACCGAAATGCCATCTGACATCAACCTTTCCGCCAACTCGAAAACTTTTTTCTCATGCTCTTCCGTTGACCATGCGTATGAAATGAATACTGTAAGTGATGTAGTAGCATCGGTACTGACCATGCTTTGATTATGGTATTTTAAGGTAATTGCTCAAGCCATTTAACGAGTATCAAGGAAAGTTTCTTTTTCTTCATCAACTCTCTTGGGAGAGAGCCGGTATAGCAGTTGTTATGGTTTTTAGTTCCATCTTGAATCAGAAAAGAAGGCAATTCCGAGCGTGACAGCACTCCCAGAAAAAGATAAAAAGGCGGGATAGACAAAGCCCGGCAACACACTAGGGGTAAAGATGGAGAATTGTCCCGGTTTGATAAAAAAGAACGGATGCCATGTACAAGATACTCGTCGTAAGTTTACCCGGCTCCCCGAAGAGGGAGGCCCTAAGCGCCCGGCTCCTGGAACAGGGGCTGGCCTGGGAGTGGGTGGACGGCGTGCGCCTGGAAGCCGTGGAAGAAGCCGCGCCGGAGGAGTACAGCGACCTGGAGGCCTACCGCATTCCGCGTCTGAAGACGGACCCGGACTATATCCGCCGCGCGGTGGGCTGCAAGCGGGCCATGCGGAATGCGCTGGCGTGGGCCGCGTGCTGCGAGGAGGAATGGGTGGTCATCCTCCAGGACGACGCGCGGGTGATGCCGGAGTTTGACGTGAAGCTGCGGGATCTCCTCGGCAAGGCGCCAGCCACCGCTGGAGCCGTGATGCTGCATTACGAGGGGAGCGCCGTCCTTGATTGCGGGGAATGGAAGGAAGTCACGGGAGACTTGCGCAGCATGGCCGCCTTTGCCGTGCGCCCGGCGTACGCGGAGGAGATGGAAGATTTCCTCTCCTCCTGGGGAGGCGAGGACGACCGCATCTGGGCTCCCCTTGTCCGGCGAGGCAACCTGATCCTGGCCGCCAAGCCGATGCTCGTCCGGGCCAACCACAAGGGAAGCGACATAACCAGCGGCATTCCGGAACTAGCCGGGTATTGGAAAGGATAGAAAAGAACAGATTTTTTCTTTGCTGTTTTTAAACATCAATGTGCCATATCTGCGTCCCTGATCAGGATTCCGGATCAGGAAGATAAAAATCTCTTATTCCTTCCGAAGTATAAATCGCGCCTTCCTTTCTCGCCTTGAGATATTGGTCATAGTCTCTCAGCTTGCGAATATGAACGATGATGCTCTTTCTGATAAACATGAGATACCCGCCGGGCGAATTTTTAAGCTGAATACTCAGGCCGTCATCTACTCCGGGAATCATACTATTTTCTCCTTGATAGGTATGATTTTTTAAGTCTTTTACGTAGAAATAATCATCTTTTTTTTCATCATATTCCAGTGGTAAGAGTTTTCTTCCAAGAAATTCCCGTCTTACCCGGTACCCTCCATCCTTCAATTTTTGAAAGACGGAATCCGTTTCTATTTTTTTATTTATTTCAAAAAACAGGGGATTTTTCCCATACTGAGCACGAATTTTTTGTATGTCTTCCAACGTCATGCTTGTATAATAGGATCTCATATAACGAGTATCCAAATCGCTTTCTCCAAGATCAATGAATGGGTCTTCCTGAATGATAACATTATATCCCCTGATGCGGTTACAGCCAGCTTCTTCATTCCTGTATGCATACGAGATTTGCCGGGAGGGCCATTCTTCTTCCGGTAAGGGATTCTTCATGGTAGCGGATTCTTCCTTGTCATGGCATGATTGCATACAAACCAGACATAGCGTCATCAATAGGGTATTGGTATATTTTCTCATGTTTTTTGTTGTTTCTATTCTTCCTTCTTACATGGACAGCACATGTGGATGATTTTTGGAACAGGTTTCTTATGATCTGGCAGCGGTGGTATATGATCGAAATATTCCTGCATTGCAGCAACAGGGTCTGTGATACCAGATACTTTGGTACCGCCAGAGCCTAACTGGCTTTTATAGGTGCCAGGATTATTCAAACAGTCTTCTCCTATTACATGGTAGCCAGGATATGGATTCCCATCCTTATCTTTATCATCTAAGCCATTGATATCATATGCATACAGGACATGCCGTTCCTTGTCGGGATTTTCCTTTTTGCATTCCGATCCGTCCTTGACTTTGCGGCAACCCTCCCCGTTTTGCCCAAATTCTGGAGGAAGATCATCCCCATTGAAAGTTGGATTGAATTTTGATTTTCTATCCAAGGATTCGGAAGCACAGTTGCCTTGAGGATTTCTTGGACCAGGAATACCTGAATTTGGCATGCCGGGTATTCCTGGTTTTCTCGGTTCTGTCGGTTTTGGAGGAGGCGGGTTATCAAAATCTGGCATATCGCTCAAAGGGGGAGGTTCACCAAGACGAGCTGGAGCCGCGACATTGCCGAGATAGTCAAAAAACACCGTTGGGGCATTGTGACAAAATACGTAATTGTCAGCGGAGGCTAAGTCCCTTGATAACCATCTGCCTTCCAGAGAATTGTAATAACGGTAATTGTAATATACGAGTCCTAGTTCTTCATCATACATTTCACTACTCCATTGAACCGGGCACGACACAGTTCCCTGTTCTGAGACGGAGCCAAACGGAGCATAGTCGTACATGCCCACCATTTCTCCGTTTGCATTCATAAGCTCTGTTACATTAGCGTTTTGATCCTGGATGCAAGCATAGACGGAACCGCCTTTTACCAAAGCAAGGGGACGGGAATTTTTTGATTCCAAAGGTTCCCACAAAAGAGCGTAGAGGGGAGCCGCCCCATTTAACAGATTCAATGCAGCTATTTGGTTATATCCTCTATATAAATAACGCTCATGTTTGGTTATCGTTCCATTTTGAGTAACTTTTTTAACGAATCTGCGGCTATTTGCGTCGTAACCACATTCTATAATTGTGGAACCATTTGACGAATTGAAGCGAACAGGACGGTTCTGAGCATCGTAAACTACGTTCCAGATGCCAGTGGCGGTTTGAATTTTCGTCTGATTACCATCGGAATCATACTCTGGGACAAAACCAGAAGGAGCAGTCCCAATCAACGTGTATTGATCCAAGGCGTTGCTCGTATACGGAGACGATACACCCTCTTCCAAAGCGATTTTTCTGTTGCCGAAGTTATCATAGGCATATTGGAATAGGGATGTTCCCAATGTCGCTGACGACAGTTCACTTCGTTCATTGTAGGAGAAGGAACATGGATCAAAGGGGGCATCGCCCCGTTTTTGGCTCTGAGACGTTAGACGGTATACCTGGTCATAATAATATGTCCGTACTATCTTGGACAACGAACCTTTAACGACATCCATTTTGGAAAGCAAATTACGATTTGGGTCGTATGTCAGTGATTGTTCCCAACCCCCTGGCATCGTGATCTTCTGTACAAGATTTGTTCCAGCAAGGTACTGATAAGAAAAAGAATTCAGCGTACCATTTACTTTGACACCTGCGTAATCCAGTCGTCCATCCCCCCGGTATGTTTGGAGAGCTGTTAAAATGTGAATTGCACTGTTTCCAGCGGTGAGATCATAACCAGACAACCTTCCCAAGGAATCGTACGTGTTGCAAAGAAGGTATGGGGTATTATTTACCAACGTACTTTCCGTTCCAATAAATCCATAGGTGGTGTAATTTATTTCCCTGATTCCAGTTCCGTCCGTAATCCTTGTCAACCATCCCAAGTGATTGTAGGCGTATGAGACGTCCGGAGTCATGGAATCTGAACACGAGATTGAAACGATCCATCCCGTTTTCGGATCATAGGTTTGAACAATGCTCATACCTCTGGCGTTGGTTATACGCGCCAGGCGATTCATTTCGTCATATTCCATTTGAATACCGCTACCGTCAGGATAAGTCTTTTTTAGAGGAAGGTTTCCCTGACAAGAGTATTCCCACTCTGTTGTATCACCATCTAGTCTTCCAGTCGGATCGTTAGTGATTGTTCCAGATGGCACGCGGAAGGTTGTCATCGAAATTAAATTACTATCCATATCGTAGCCGTAGCAAACAGGGTGAGCTCCCGTTCCATAAATTGCAGTCATCCGGCCATGTTCATCATATTTGTAACATGTTGTTTTACCTAAGGCATCTGTCACAAGGGATATTTCCCCAGTATTATCATCATAGGTGGTTGCCGTTGAATTCCCGGCTCCATCCGTCGTAAGTACAATGCGCTCTGCTGTATCGTATTTTACTGTCTTGGTGATGCCACGGGCATCCGTTGCCGTTTCAATGCTTCCAGTAGAGGTGTAAGTCCGTGTATAAGCCATTTCCTCCCCATCAGGATTTTTCCGGTAAATTATAAAATTGTCAGTGATATGAGTTTCTGCCGTTATGTTGGAAGAGGGGAAGGTCTTCTGTTGTTTCCTTTTTGTCGGCCCATCATATTCTGTCCATTCAGTGGAAGAATTGCCGTAAATGTTTGTATGTATAGTTTTATTCTCCAGTTGAGAATCCAGCTCCGATATGAGATCAGCCCTACTGAGAGTGATTGGCTGACCAGAGGCATTATAAGATGTTTTGGTTAAGAGGTGGTAAATTCCATCTTCACGGGATTCGTAAGTGCTGGAGTAATTTTCAATTTTAGAATTCAGAACAGTAGGAACATCTTCCAGAGGGATTGTCATACAAATGACATTACCAAAAGGACCATATTCGTATTGGGTAAGAACTCCTCTTTCCGTGGATTTTACAATTTGATTAGAAGAATTATATTCATTGGAGGCAATTTTGAAATAATTGCTTGGCTCACTGATTGAAGCCATGTAAATGTTTAATAGTCTATCATTCCAGTCGGTCTCTGCATAAGCTGGTATGATGGAGTTTTCATATTTTAAAGTGATCCTGCAATAGTTACCTGTGGGAGCATATACATAAGTGGATGGACGTTTTCCGGAAATAGACTGGTAGTGAAGGGAGCCGTCTTTATTCTTTTCGGTGATCTCCTGAGCTCCTGTCGGCAAGGTAGTAGTTTTCCTCAATCCATAGTTCCCATAACTATACGAAGTTGTCTTACCAAGCGCATTTGTTTCAGATACAATTCGTCCAAGAATATCATAAGCAAATGAACGTGAGCGACTCATCGCACCTCTATCTTCCCTGACTTGAAGAATCTGCCCGGACGAATTACGAACATAGGTGGTGATGGCTTCAGGCATGGTTCCCGTGGCGGAGCGGATGACTTCCACAAGCTGGCGGGCGGAGTTATAACCGAAGGTGAGCATTACACCATCCTCGTCCACACGGCGCAGGGGACCGCAGCAACCCCATTCCGCCGTGCTGACGCGACCATTGCCCCTCGTCGTTTTGATGAGGCGCTTTAGGGCATCATACTGGTAGTCCTCGGATGAAACGAGGCTCCAGCCCTGGCCAGTATGGACGTATTTTTCCTCACGAGCGATGGTTTCATCTTCCGCCAGGTAGCGGATGGTTTTTTCGCTCTGGCCGGGAATGACGGCATCGTTGACGCGAGTTTCCATCGTGACCTTCCATTTGGCCCCGTACAGGGTGGTGTCTTCATACGACGTGCATTTCTGAACTCCGGAGGCATCCTGCTCCATCTTGACACGCCCGCGGGAATATTCATTGGCGGCGTTTTCTCCCCAAATATCTTTAATTGTAACGAGAGGAGTTGTTGCGCCAGCAGCTAAAACGCTGGTAATGGTACGACTAAGTTGGGGAGAGTCTTCATAGGAGTAAGTGGTGGATTTAATTTCCGTTTCCTCTCCGGTGGAAACATGCATGAGGGAAACCTGTTCCAAAGCAGGTCGGCAGTCATTGAAACGCAGGTCGGCGTAGGTGGTGCGCACGACCTTTTCATAATCCCCATCCGTCCAGGGGGAAGCCTCCATGATGACACGCCCCTGAGTGTCGTACTCGTAGCGAGTGTAGCCGCCGTCCGGCAGGGCCTTGACGGAGACGCGGAACTGGCTGTTATAGGTATAGGACGTGGTGCGGGCCAGCGCGGTGCCGTAGCCCTCCGTGCGGCTCAGGACAAGCCATCCGCCGTCCGTGTATTTCTTCACGACGCGCTCGCAGGAAGAGGGGGTTATTTCCTTAAATCCCTGGACGGTCTTGATCTCCTCCCACTTTTCACCGGGGAGGAAGTTACGTTCATAGATGGTGACAATACGCTCATCCCCCGAGCCTTCCGTAATGATGGTTTTATTCCCCTCAATGCGGCGAGTCTTTGTAAAGGCTTGGAGACCCTTTTCCTGATTAATGATGGTCATTGTCTGGGTGGAGGCGTCCCACTCATAGGAATAAACCTTGACGGGATCTCCCTGCGGGACGGCTTCTCCGCGAGCATTCCTGGAGACCTGGGAGGTGGAATACTGGGAAATGGTCAGTTTGTTGGAGGTTCGACTAAGATCCAAGATGCCGTCTCTGGAACTGGTAATGCGCGTAACGTCTCCCTGAGAATTCTTGGAAACCTGGACCTGAGAATCGTATGTCTGCTTTGAGACAACAGCCCCGGTGGGTGTTGTCATGGAATGGACACTACCGGAGGAGAGGTTCAACGTCTGGGAAGAACCGTCCGGCTGGACAACTTTGACGAATGAAGCATTACCGATGGTGCAGGGCGTCATATCCGCATTCAGGTACTGGGCCAGGGACGAGTCCTTCCGCGAAACCCCGGAACGGTCTGCCGTCGCCGACCCGTCACTGCCCTTGAAGGACATCGTGCCCCCGGATGGCAAGTTGATTTTAACCGACTTGGTGGAAGAATCGTAACTGGACTTCATGTCCATTGGTGTATTGTATGTGGCCTTGATGCAACAGTTGACATCATTCCCGAGAGCCGCATTACGAGCACGGGAGGAATTATTCCCTTCAGGATTACCTCCAACATTAAGAACCCCATCGCACATACCACCATCCGGAGTGCCGCCAAAGCCAATACCTTGAGCCGTATCTCCATCACCGTTGTCACAATCATCATCGCAGTCTTTATTTGTACAATCCGGACACGGTGTATCATCCATCGTTGGTGGAACGCTGCTGGAGCTGGAGGATGACTCGGAGGACGAACTGGAAGAAGGCTCCGAAGAGGAGCTGCTGGAGGAAGAGGAGGAGCTACTGCTCGAAGAAGATGATGAAGAAGAACTGCTGCTTGACGAGGAAGACGGCACGCTGGAACTCGACGAAGAGGATGGTACGCTACTGCTCGATGAGGAGGATGGTACGCTGGAACTTGACGAAGAGGAGGGCACACTGCTGCTCGATGAGGACGTGGGAGGGCTTGACGAAGATGAGGGAGAACTTGAGCTAGCCGACGAGGAGGGGGCGTTGGAGCTTGCCGAAGACGAGGGGAGAGCAGAGGAACTGGAAACCGGAGCAGCGCTGCTGGAGAGCGAGGGGGCCGCCCCGGACAGACGGGAGGCGGGGGTGGCGTTTTCCGGATTGGAGGCCGGAGAGGCGGAATCTGAAATGGGCGTATTCATGGCAGGACGCAAAATGAATGGTTTGAGCACACACAGGACAGAAAAGCAGGAATAAAAACCTTCCTGTCACTCTACACAATCAATCTTCAAATCCCTTGTGTCAAGATTCAAAATAAATAATTTTCCAATCAAGAAAAGATTAGGAAGGAAGAAGGAAACAGATGCCACGATTTCCCCGGAAAAGGCGAAGGGAGAGAATTTTCGTTTAGGAGGAGGTAATTGATTTTAAGGGTTGTATTGAAAAACTGCATCTTTGTCACCCCAGGAAGGATGCTGCCAGTTGGAACGAATGAGTATCATTCCTGATGATATTTCCTTACCTATGATCCAATCGCCAAGAATCACCCATGGATGATGTCCTTGAATATGAAACAGCTTTACCGTCACAGGAACTGTGATTCCATTGAAATTCAAGGTTCCTTTGACTTGTTTCATCAAGGATAGTTTTAAATTCTCCTTTTTTGATTCAACTTGTGCAACCTGTTTCCAAAATTGTTCGTAGGCTTTGTTTTTCAAGAGGCCCACTCCATCATCAAACCAGAAAGACGACAGCCATGAATCGTGGTTCAATGCTGTCATAAATTGTTCCATGCTGAGGGAGGGGTTCATATTCAAGCGTTTTTCCCAAGATGGGTCCGGCAACCATTCCTTAGAAACTGAATTTTCCAGTGTATATCCATTGGAAAATACGATGCGATTGGAATTCCGAGATGTTTCTTTCCATACGGGGAACATGGGAGATTTGGAAAAAGCTGTTGCAAAGAGAGTCGAATACTTGGCGTGGTCGTTTTCAGCTAACGACCAATCACCCCATACATTCAGGATGGGGGAAAAGGCATAAGAAAGCTTATAAGCCAGTCTACAAAGTTGTATTACCATGGCAATCAACAAGAGAAAAGAGATCATGCCTGCCAGGATTTTTATCTTCCGTTTTCTGGAAACACTCCAAAACAGGAGAAGCATCATAGCTGTGCCTGTGTGAAATGGTAACGGAGGCCCAGCATCTGCGACTTTTTGCAAGAGGTGTTGAGCAGAGGGACGAGACAGTGCAAAATTGGCAAACAGAGTGCTATCTCCAAAAAGGACGATGTTTCCTAAACCAAAAGGAGAAGTGAGGCCAATAGGATAGATACCAGGTATTTCTTCATCTGATATTTGGTTATCTGAAAAGAAGGAATTTTTGCTGTAGTCAGTACGTTCCGAATATCCATTTTCAACCAACCAAGTTTCTCCCCGTCCAGAAAAACTGTTAGCACTGAGTCCTTTAAATTTTTGGAAGAGATTTTGATAAGTGCCACCGTCCCCTGTCGAATCAAGGATGCAGTCCTTTTGAATACGGAGTCCCATGGATTCTAAAAGAGGATTGAGTACAGAGGCATGACCAAATAGATCTGTATGGTCCGTGATTACAACCAAGCGGCCTCCCTTGAGAACCCATTTTCGTATTTTTTCTATTTCTTGTGAGGAGAACGGCTGAGTTGGAGTAATCATCCACAAATCCGTATAGGCCTCCAACCGAGATAGATTGGGAATATCCCGACTCCCAATGATCTTTTTTACCATATCGTAGGAGTACTGACTGCGAATGACAAGTGAGTTGTCATGCGGCTGGGATATCCCCCAATGCCCTCTTTCCAAATAAGCAAGAGACCGACTCTGCGTCTGTTGTAACAGGAGTGAGGGAAGAGAAGAATGCATTAAACACCATCCCGCACCAAAAAGAAGAATGATTCCCAGCAGGCGTTCTTGGGGATATTTCTCCGCCAAGCGAATCAATAGAGCTGCCAACAAGCAGATGGCTGTGGGAATACTCCAATAGACCCAAGGGCCGTGAGGCAATCCTGCCATGAGCAACGCTATTGTGCCCAAGATGATCCCCGTGTGCAGCAGAATCTTCCAAGATATAGTGGGGCGATACGCCAGCGTACTTGCAATAAGAACGACCATGCAAACAATCCCTGCCGAATAGGAACAGATGAGAGCATTGAACATGCAGAAGACGAGACCTACCAAAGTGAGCAAGCGCATGGTATTCATAAGAGAGAACGAAAATATTGGGTTTCCAATGTTGTTGGAGAACCGGTTGCTATTATGGTAACCTGCTCAAGTTTTATGATGGGGGAAGGTTGTTTTTCTCCATTTTTCAGAATAGACCGGGCATCCAGAATTCCATCCCACTCACCCATAGGAACATCCTGAGCTTCATAGATTGTTCCCTTGATTTTCACTTTGGCTCCCGGTTCTAGGATGATGATTTTTTCATTCTTCCAGGACGCAGTGTAATCTGAACCTACAACGAGTAGTTTTGTTCCTACTGATCCAAAGATCACATTCATGCCACAATCCTGAAGATGACGAACGATGCCCTCACCCAATTCAGTGTGGGGCCAGTAGTGATGATTACCAATATAACGAATTTCACCTTGGATTGGCCACCAAACCGCACACAAGTAAGCCAGTACTGGAAATAAGGGCAGCCAGGGGCAAACATACCATGGCAAGATAAAGAGGATTAAAGAACAGATGATATGGAAAGCCAAAAATCCCGGGTCTGTTCCTGTGATTCGTCGGATCAGGGAAGATTGGTAGGGAGCCATACCATTTACGACGAAATCGGAATCCGCTAGAATCAATTTATCTTGTTCATTGAGAGCCAAAGGGACCACCGTAAAGCCGTCCATTTGCCCATAGAGCGGATGGTAGGAATCCTGTTTGAGAGCAGAACCAATGTTGGAGATGAGGATACCATCCCTTTGGACGGCCATACGCCAAGGTTCTCCCGCCATGATGAGATTTCTACTCCAAGGACGGCCTTGGTAGAAATTGCCATCGTCCCAGTCCGTATAAGCATCATGATCTAGGTACAGAGTCCCTGCCAGAGTGACTTTTTGATACTCTGTATTATTATATACAAGCTGCCCTGCACCCGTCCCCGGTTTGCCCGTGATTTTTTCCAAGGCGCTCCCAATCTGATATCCAGGCGCAACATTTCTTCCAGGGACCGGTGAAAGATTCCATGAGGAACAAGTTGTGAATATCAACAAGATTCCGTAAATCATGCATATTCCTGTGAATCCCCAACGGAGAAATCTGGGAAAGAAGAGGAAGAAAATCGTTGCTGCCACCATTAGGCCAATGCCAAGGAAAGGGGAAAGTACAACCCATGAAGGGCAAGGAAGAAATGGACTGATTAGCGTCGGAAGTTGAGAGAAAAGAAAGGAGGCTGCCAAGGAACGATGCCCTGTAACTATTAGAAGTATAGCTAAAAGGCTTGCCGAATGTCCCAGGGAAGGCTCCAAGGATATAGCCGTCAGGACGGCAATACAGCTGAACAAATTTTTGGGACGCTCAGGGTAGCTTTCAAGAACTAGAAGGGATAGAACTATCCCCAAAATTGCCGTGTAAACAAGAGCATGGCCTAAGCCATTACCCGCAACAAAACAGAGGGAAAAGAACAAGATAAAGCGTTTCACACGATTCTTCTGCATGATGACAGAATGGGAATAGTGAAACGCTTTTCTGACTTACTCCAAATTCAGGCAATCATTATTTGCCGTTTCTCCCACCACAAATTTTGCAATCTGTTCCTTGAGGAGAAGTTGTCAGATATCCGTTGGAAGATTGGTAATACCGGCACGATTGATTGTGAATTTTCCCTGAAGAATAAGTCACCCAGTAAGAAACAGCTTTTTGCGATACAGTTGTTTCTGGGGATGGTTTAGGGGATAATGACGATGTCTGCGCCGCAGGAGAAATTACCAATTTAACTGTTCCATCCGTCATGGGAGATTTCTTCTTGCCACCACATTTGGGGCAATCTTCTCCAAGTGGAACCGTGGTCGGAGACCCTTTTCCTTTGGCGAATTGAGAACAGGTGGCATTATGGATTTTCCAAGAGTATCCGTCTTCCCAGTAAATTTCCCGTTGTTGGTCTGGTTGGATCTTCGGTCTTTCTGGTTCCTTCTGGGATATGGGGGCGACCGGGGCCACTGTTTTAGAAGGTTCGGTATAAGATGATGTACGAGAAGGATAGGAAGTGCTCCTACGCGTTGAGGTACACCTCGTCGAACAACTTGTGGAACAGCTGGTAGAGCAACTTGTCGAACACCGGGTTGAACAGCTTGTGGAGCAACTTGTCGAGCACCGGGTAGAACAACTGGATGAACGGGCTGCCAGCATCATGCTCTCCTTACCTTTCAGAATAGCGCTGGCTCGTTCCAGATCGCTCGGAGATATTTGCATGTTGCCTCCTGACTGAAAGGAGGAAGCCGCCGCCGGAGATGAAAAATCTGAGGCAGGAGTTGCTTCTGATACCAATGCCATGGACAACATTATCCAGAATATGAATGAAGAGATGAGAGCTTTCACGGTAAATTTCAACATATCATAGACTGATAATATATCAACCGATTTTTGGAGAATTACTTGTTGTGACTGAAATCAAGAAAGTTATCCATAAGATATCTTTTTCTCAAAAGAGGGTCGCTTCGCCAGGTAAGAAAGGGCTTATTCTGCTTTCCAGTCAGGAAAGGAAAGGACATTGAGTATTTTGCTGGAGGGAGGGAAATCTTCATCAGGATTTTTCAACGGAATGCGATGGAGAGGGGACTGACTCTTCTTCACTACAGCCTTTCGTAACGCTGCGCGGACCAATTTTTTTGGAAGCCTCATTATCTATATATTGGATGTAATTTTTTATCTTCAACTTGTTCCATCCTGAAACTTCCTTTTGAATTACGCCAAGATTATCTCTGATAAGTTTGAGACATTCCCATTCCCTTGATCTTGTATCAGTCCCTTCTCGATAAAATCTATCTGTTACGATATAGAGTAATCCGAGCCCGTTTTCGTAAGAAACATCTTTTAGGTAATTGCAAATAAAAGAAACACCATATAGCTCAAGGATGCTAATATTTTGAAAATTTGTATTATTCAATTTATTGATTTGATCTCCTGTCAATTCTTGTTTATATAATAATTGATCTCTTAATGATTTTCTGAATCTGTTATTGATTTTATCCAAGAATTTATCTTTCAAATAATCTTTTAATTCCAACCATTCTTCCGAATCCGATTTATAAAATCCAAGTCCGTACATCCCTGTAAGGCGAGATGTTTCAAAATCAAAATTTTCCTCTGATAGGGACGATACTATTTCATCAACATACTGTCTGCATTCTTTTTCAACCTCGGCGGTTCCTTGGGTAAGCAAACCGTTTTCTGAAAAAAAGAGTCTCAACCCGAAAACGTGCAGAATGACACCTATATCAGAATATTTTCTCTCTTTAAAATCTTGTTCAAATTGTTCCAACATAGAATCCAACTCTTCGCTTTTCTGATCTCTCCAGTGCCATAGATTTCTCCATGGTTCCTTTGATGGAAAATAAACAGGAAGATCATCCAATTCCTGTTTAATGTCGTCTTCAGGGAAAAAACCATCTTCCAAAATATGAGACAGCATCAACTCGGAAAAAATGGTTCTATGTACAATAATGCCTATAAAATATTTGCCGTATTTTGACAAATAATCTTTTTTATTTTCCTTTTCATTATTCTCTTTTTCTAGATCATTTGGAGTGTCAAATAATCTTCCCATGCCATTTCTAAATATATCCTGTTGCCATTTCTCCAAATCACGACAAGAAAAATGTCCGACTTTGATTTCAAAAGAAAGGACGAAAAAGAGCATGACAAGGTCTTTCATAAACACCACATGCTTTTTATGCTTATTTTCAAGATAGGCGTACAGCCTTTCAAAATCATTAAGCGATTGCTGCAAGATACGCAGATTATCCAATTCGGATGTTTGGTACATTTGAATGATCAAGTCCCGTTGAGACTTCAGGAATTCCCTTCCTTCTCCCTTCTGAAGTTGTTTCAGAAAATAATTGAGAGCATTCTCCGTTTCCGGCATCATCTGCAGAGTTTTACCAATGACCTTCTCCTTAATGGATTTGTAGTATGCTTTTTTTTGATTGTCAGCATGAGGGACAATTTCCTCTTCATTCCCAATAATGATCACTTTGCAGTTGTTGTTTTCCACAAAGGAATTAATGTACCCAAGTGATGCTTCTATCGGCATACCGCACCTCTCCAAATCATCAAATATGTAGATTGATTCAGGACGATAGATGTTAAAAAGATCATCTGTTTTCAAATTATCAAGATTGATACCTTGCGACTTTAAAAGAGAAGAAAATATTTTTCCTGTCAATCTGGAGGATTTATTCTTCATGAAAGGATGAAATTCCTTAATGATCATATCATCAATTTCATCCTTCGTTTGGACTCCATTCAGACTGATTTTAATTATTCTCGGAATTTTTTCTGATTCATCTTCTTGTTTAGGAGAAATTTTCTCCATATACTTGGTGATGAAAAAAGTCTTGCCGATTCCCCATTTTCCCTTGAGCAAGACAGCATAGTGAGGTGCAGTCAATGCAGTATAGTAATCCAAAAAGTTTTCAATATGCGTATTATTGGGGAAGTTATTTTGATCCGACATTCCTATAAAATATTCCTTGGAGAAGGAGAGTGCAATCTCAGAATCGAAACATAGCAGGAATGAACCTTATGACGTACGGAAATGGCACAAAATGATTGGCAATAGGCAAGGCATATGAAACCTTGTGGGCAACAAACCTCCCCCGCCTAGCCTATTAGTCCGTTGACTCGATAGTGATGCGTACATGGGGAGGTCTTTTGTTTATACCTATGCGATACTCCAAATCCCATCTCTCTTTTGCCGACCAGGCTTCCCTTCTCCTCACCCGGAGGATGGTTGCTACTCAACAAGAATTGATGAACGCTTGAGATGGAGGAGAGTTAGGGAAGCTACTGATGGGCACCAAGGAGAATGTCCTCCAACGTCTCCATCTGGTCAATTCCTTGGCATCCATTGCTAGTCTTTCCTAGAGGGAGGGATGGGCACGAATGAAGGATGACAAAAGAAAATTTGACAATTATCTCCGCGTATGGTTGAATCTTTGCAGAGGTTCGGCTGAGGAGCGGCCCCTGGTGGCTCCGATTGCATTACCTCTTTTTTTTACCCTCATATGGAGAATCTGTCAGCACCAGGCTACAGGTTCTTTTTCGTTTATTGGGGGGATCGAAGTAGTAAACCATTCCATCCAAAAGGGGTTCAAAGCGGGTTACGAGTTCTTCTCTCCGTTCGTCATTCTGGACATTTTCGAAACAGTTTTTCCTGTACCCCCAGTTCAGCAGGTAGATGCACAGGTCCGCCAGCTCAATAAAGTAGCTATTTACGGAATCCACAAAAAGAGGTTCCGGGACAATATGACGGCTTCTTTTTCTGCCGTTATCCGTCCGGAGGAAATAGTTGTGAACCTGTTTTGTAAATTTGCTGTCGAATACTTCTTCCACCCTGTCCAGAAGGAGCAGTCCATTTGTGTGTTGTCTTTCAAGGAATTTAGCGTAGCGCTCAAACAGGAATACCAAGTCTTTTCGCAGATAGTCTTCCGAGGCATACCCTTTGGGCTTTTGAATGCCTCTAGGTATGGCTGCTGCAAAAAGTTTTACTTCATGTTTGCACAAGATCTCCAACGCTCTTCGCACGAAGAGGAGCCTGGCCTGACCATAGGCGTAAAAATCTTTTCTTGTAGGGGCCTTTTTTTCCAAGGCCGCCGTCAGAAAACGACGAACATGTTTTTGCCGTTCATCCAGAAGGAGTTCTTCCGTATAGTTGTTAGCCCACTTGAATGTTTCCTTCTGCAATAATTTACTTCCTTTGAGTTCTACGTTGTATTCTTTCAAATGGCAGCCGAAGACTTTCTTTTCCATGTCCATGATTTCTCTGACAACGGAGAAAACCTTTTTGCAGTCCAAGGCGATCCCTCCATGAATTTCATAAGGGGTTCTTTTGTGGTCATGGCCGCTTTCATCCATGAAAAGGAGATAACTCATAGAGGCAGATTAGAATAGAACTATGGAAAAGCAAGCACGGGATGTATTGTTTTTGCGTTTTGTGAAGTCCAGAAGAGGGATGTTCGTCTTCGGAAGTTAGCATAATTCTTCCTTCAATCCTTTTGCCAGGTTTTCCAAGTCAGGATAGACATGCCAGCGGCATAGCCCGGTTATGGTGAGAAACGTCCGGAGGAACGGTTTGTCTTTCGCCTCAATCTTCAGGGTGGCTTCAGGCTTAATTTTTGATTTTGCCGGATAGAAAACGTCTTTTCCTGTTTTTGAGTCCGGAGTAGAATTAAAGTCCGGCATGTGTAACGTGAAACGGGAAGACTGAGCTCCCTGACGAATGTTGTAAGAATCAGGATAAACAGCCAGGACATCGCCATTCCAATCTTTTGAGAGATGGGCAGGCGAATAGATGTTGTCGAATAAGGCGTCATAATATTCCTGTTCAATACGCCTGATTTCTCTTTTTCCCTTGTCACTGTAATCGTTGGCGTTTATGGCGTAGAGATAACCATCGTCTGCTTCGTCTGTATGAACAGCCATCCATAGAGCGATAAGCGAGTTTGTAGTCCAGTCAAGGAGGCGTGAAGGAAGGCCGTTGTGTCTAGCCAGATAATACCATTCCTTATTGGTCAAGGGCCTGTCCACCATTGTGGAACCCTCGCGTTTGAAGTTGACCAGAAGCGTGGATTCCTTTTCAGACAATGCATTACATTTAGACGTGTATGAATGGCAGGATGAAATTACATCCTGCCTCATCAGTGAGGGGAGAAGAGACCAGTCTTTAGAGTGCCCCCTGTACCATGTCATAGGAAGTCCCTTTTCTACTATATACTGTCGTTCGCATGTTGTTACAAAATCGAGAAACTTGTCAACGGCTTCCTTATACTTTAAGTTATTCAAGTGAGATGCGTTCATAATTCTTAGTATGATATATTTTGTCAAAACAGGGAAGGAATAAAAGTGTTAATTTTCTTTTTTATTTTTGCCGGATTTGCGCTTACGCTTCTTTTTGCGGTCTTCTTCCGGCGTGCCGAAGAGGCGGGTGAGGAGGTCTTTGGCGGTGCGGGAGATGTTGGCGCCGGTGGCGGCGGAGAGGGAAAGAGCGCCGTAGCTTGAGACGATAGCGGAGGAGGAACGGGAGAAGGCCCCGCCGACGCCCGCGGCGCGGACCAGGGCCGTCAGGTTGTTGAAGTGGGTGTCCCAGTCCATTTCCTTTTTGTCCGCGACGTGTTCATATTCCCGGGTAATGGTGCGGGCGATGCCCTGAACGTCAATCAGGGTGCGGGCGTAGGAGTCCGCAAAGACATGTTCCCCGGTGAAAAGGCTGGCGAGGTAGTTGACTCCCTCCCCGGCCAGGGGGATGGTAGTGAGATCACCCAGGAGGGCGGTGGCGCCGTACTTTTTCCACTTCTTTGCCTTGTCGTCGTCATCGTCTTCCATGCCTTTGATCCACGCGATGAACCAGGCGAGCAGGGACGAGGTGACGCCCAGGGCCAGCCAGGACTGTGCGGCACAGACGCGGTTGCGCGCGGAGCCGGTTTTCCACTCCGCCGCCATGAGGCCGATTTTGTTCAACTGCTCGGACTTCATCACAAAGGCAAGCTTGGATAAAATTCCGCCCGCGGCCTGGCTCATGCTTTTTTGCGTCTTGGTCAGGGGCTGGGCGCCGAGTTCCAATGACATGCCGACCTGTTCCAGGGCGGCCTGGCGCAGTTCTTCGTCCGTAAAGGGGGAGCCGTTTTCCCGGTTGAGGCTCCTTGAGCGGGCGTAGTAGGCGTTGGCGAGGGCGTGCATGGCAAGCAGGTTGGCTTTGACATCCACGGCTTCGATCAGGTCCATGGATTTCTCCGGAAGTTTTTCCATCCGGGAGTAACGCTGGCCGGGCATCTGGTTGCCGATCTGGGCGAGCATGGCTCCCTCCCCCCGCATGCGGGCGGTGAAGTACGGCGTGGCGGCAACCTCCTTCATGGCGATGTCCCCCAGGCTGAGCTTGGAGGCGGCGAGGTGGAAGAGGAAGGAGGAAAACGAGATGTGCTTGTGGGCGAGTTCGCGGGTTCCGTCCGCTTTTTCGAGGATGGCGGAGGGCACCCAGCCCGCGAAGAAACCATGGAGGATGGCGGTGGCCTGCTTGAGCAAGACGTAGCCGTTGCCCGCCAGCACGGAAATGGCAAAGGCTTTTTGAAGCATGCCCTGCATGCGGGAAAGGTTCAGGAAGGCGCGGTTGTTTTCCAAGCTGGCGCCGTCAATGAGGTCCATCCAGGAGGAGAGCTTGCCCATCATGTCTTCCCCCAGGTGCTGCTTGAGCTTTTGCTCCAGCGGTTTGTTTTTCAGCAGGGCGCGCCAGGCGGTCGTAATGTGGGAGGTGTAGATGTAGTTATCCTGTTCCGCGGCGGCGGCCAGGAAGACGAGGGTGCCGGATTTGGAGAAGTCCAGGTTCTCGGAATGCACAACGCGGTCAATGAGGAGGCCGTACTTGCCCCCGCCGATGGAGCCCGTTTTGGGCTCGGTGAGGGCGTCCTTCTCCCTGGTGGAGTTCCGGTCGAAAGTGGCGCGGAAGTAGTCGGGCTTGAGCGTGAAGGGAACGCCCATGCGCTCTTCATAGACCTGGGCGAGGGTGAGGCCGGTTTCATTGAGTTTCCGGCGGAGGGCGTACCCGTATTCCAGGCCGTCCGGGCCGACATAATCATAGAGGTCTCCGATACCTTTGTCGTCCAGTCCCTCCCGGCGCAGGAATCCCTTGCGGATGAGGTTGCCCTCGCTGTCGTACACATCGGCGTAGTCCGGCTGCTCGTGGAGCAGGATGGCGTAGAGGGCGCAGTCGCGCGAGCAGATGAGCTGGCTGGCGGCTTCCGTGTTGGGGACTTCCCGCTTCGAGGTGACGTTGTGCTGGTATTGCCGCTGCTCCGGGGTGCGGGACTCGTATTCGTCCAGGGCCTGGCGGAGGAGAGGGATGTCTTCTTCCCCCGGGACGTTTTCCGTGAGGGTTTCCGTGCGCCGGTCTTCCTCCCGGATGGCCTGTCGGCGAGCCTCCCGCTCTTGACTGGAGAGGGAGAGCCATTCCTGCGCGTCCTCAATGGAGAGGGAGACCTTCACGGTGAGGACCGGGGCGATGGGAATGCCCGTTGCTTGTGGCGTGTTGAATTGGACGAGCCATTGTTCCGCCGCGCTTTCAGACTTTACTCCGGCAATGCGGCGGATGGTGTCGGACAGCCACGCGGAGCGGTCGTTGGAGGCGTTGAGCAGGGAGGCGTTGGCTTCCGTGATTTCCTTGATACGGGCACGGGAGAAGCGCTGGCCGAGGACGGGCTCCAGAGCCAGCATGAGCTGGGCGTAGCTCATGAAGCTGTACGGAAGGGAGGAGAGCAGCTTGCGCAGTTTGGTGCGGTGGCTGATTTTTGCTCCGGCCCGGCTGGAACCCGAATTCACGGCAGGCAGATTCTTCTGGATTTGACGGGCGGCGTATTTGATGCGGCCCGCTTCCCGGGTCAGTTTTCTTTCCCACGAGTTGCGTCCGGAGAGGATGAATTCGAGGAGTTTTTCCATGGCTTCCCGGGCTTGGGGGAGGCTCATCCCGGCGTAATCCCCGTACGTCTTCCAAGCGAGAATATCCCTTTCGTGCTCCTGCCGCTTTTCTTCGTCTTCCTCCTGGTTGTACAAGGCTTCCAGCGTGGTCATGGCCTCCGCCTTGGCCTGGGATTGAGCGTCCAGCATCTGACGGTAGCGGGCGAGGGTGCGGTAGGCTGCCGCCTCCAGACGGCCCCGTGGAGATTTTTTGCCGGGTTCCTTTTTGGGGTAGACGGCTTCCACCCGCCGCATCGTCTTTTGGTACAGCTCGTCCTTGGCGAAATAGACAAGCTGGGTGCGCACGCGGTCCAGAACCTTGGACATGACGTGATCCAGGCGCTGGCTGCCGATGGAGGCCAGGATCTGCCGGACTTCCTCCGGCGTGGCGGCGGAAGTGGTGGCATTGATCATGCTTGTCTCAAATTTTTTATAGAAAGAGTCCCCCGAACGGAGGGTGCCCTTGGGGGGGATTTCCCCGGATTCCGCCATGGCCGCGTAGACGGCAGCCCATTGCATCTGCAAGTCCACATTGGAACGGTAGCCTTTGGGCAGGACGTAGCGGGCCGAGGAAAGAAGGGAGTTGATCATGCCGAAGAGCTCCGCCCCGACGCGAGCGGAGGGTTTTTCCTCCTTACCGGACATGACCCTCCGCCAGTTTTCAGCCGCCTTGCCGAAGTCTTTTACGAGTTCGGAAGCGCGGGTGGCCTGCATGGACGGGGCGGCAAGGCCGGAAACGATTTCCTCCAGAGAGGTGAGGGAGAAGGACGCGGAAGAGTCGATGAGGGACGCAAGAGCCTGAAAACGCCCTTCCCTGGTTCCGTCATGGTAAAGAGGACGGATTTGGTGACGCTTGAGAACGTCCCTGACCTGCTTGTTCTTCCGCAGGGCGGCGGGAAGGACGGCGTGGGAGAATTCCCGGAGCTGGACGGAGCGCCGGGGGACGGCTTCATAGTAGTCCCGCAGTTCTGCATGAAGGGCGGAGAGGGCTGCCGAACCCAGTCCGGGGAGGCGGCTGTCTCTGGCGATGCGGCCCTGGAAGGATGTCCCCCGGTAGAGGCGGCAAAGAGCGGCAAGAACTTTTTGGGGCGTGGGGGCGCCCCTGACCAGGGAGAGGGCTTTTACGGCATTGTCGAAGGCGGAAAAACTCCCGTCAATCCGGCTGAGGGCCATTTGGAATTGATGGATCAGGTCCTGGGCTTTCTGCTGGGAGGCCTTTTCCTCTTCTGTGGTGACAAGATTGTTCCGGCTGGCCTTGATTTCTTCCAGGCTGTTGAAACGCCTGGCTTGCCTGGCACGGAGAAGTCCCGTGGAAAAGACGAGGCCGCGTTCCGCGCCCATGCCCTTGCTCTCCAGCATGTGCCGGGTGATGTTTTCGAGCGTGGCCGGAAGCCCCGTCTCCCTGATGCGGGGAACGGGATTGAGCCAGCGAGCCAGCTTGTCCTCTACCCAGGCGTTGAAGTCTTTCTTGTGCTGGGCCGCGTACTTTTCAAAGCGTTTGTAGTTGGCGTGGCTGTCCAGGGCCTTCTTCCCGGCTTGGCGGGCATCCTGGAGGGCCAGGTAGGAAATGGACTGGAAACCGTCTCCCCGGGCTTCCCTCAGTTCCTTTTCCATCGCCCGCAGGTTGCTTTTTCGGGTCAGGGTCTGCGGGACGGTCAATTGAGCGTCCCGGGAATCCTGGGAGAATTGGCTGCGGTAGCGCTTGATAGCCCTTTCCATGGCCTCACAGAAGTCATCCTGCCGGTCGGGAGAGAGGGTGTTGGCATCTTTCCACGGGAGCATTTTGCGGATTTCCGCATAGAAGATCTTGTCTCCGGTGTTGAGGCGGCCAGGAATTTTTGCCGTGACGGGCCGCGGGGAGTAGCCGCGCTCTGCGGCGAAAACGGCCAGCGAGAAGTCGTTATGGCGCAGCTTGTTTTCCAGCTCGCCGCGGTGGTCTCCGTCCAGGGCGTTTTTCAGGAAGCGGAGGGTGGAAATGTCCGTGCCTCCGTAGTAGCGGAGGGCGGCTTCCTGCGCCCGATTGTAGAAGTCCTCCCGTTCCTTTTCCTCCTGCCTGCTCCAGCGGAGTTTCGGGAAGTACCCGCTCCACGCGTCGCGGTCATGGATTTCCACGCCGCGGGCCGGGTCCGCCAGGGCTGGGGAGCCGACGAGGTAGATGTTCCCTTCCCCGCCCCAGGTGTAGGGCCGGTCCAGACGGGTGACGGCGATGGAAGGCAGCGGCAGGCCGCCCAGTTTGTCCACCGCCAGAAATTTTTCTTCATCCAGGCTGTGGATGGCGGCGAGGTTGGACAGGGAGAAGGTGATGTCGGGCTCGGACGCGCTGAACGCGCCGGAGTTGTACTCCGAGGATTTGACCTGGGTTGACTTGAAAGCGACGGCAATGAGGGCCCCCATGTCCGTGGGGTCATGGCCGAGATAGCCGTCATGGTGCTCACGGACCCAGCCGAGGAAGTCGCTCCAGCGTTGCCCCATGTCGTATTCGTAGAGGCTGCCTTCCCGGATCATGTCGCGGACGGATTCCCTGTCCATGGATTCTCCGGAGTAGCGGTCCGTCCAGCCTTCCTCTTCCTGCCAGTAGTCAATGTACCTGTCTACCCATGGGAGGCGGGCGCTGGCCTCATCCTGGGCGAAGAAGGGATTTTTGAGGTTGAGCCAGGCGGTGGTGATGCCGCCTCCCTGGTAAGCTTGATAGCTTTTCGCCAGCTCGGTGGAATCGGAAAAGAAGATGCCGTCTACATGGGGAACGCCGTCAAAGACGGAGGGAGAGCGGCGGATGTCGAAGGAACCGCCATGGTACAGGACGATGGGTTCCCCGTTTTCATCCAGGGTTTTGGAGGCGTTGGCCGGATCGTGGAGCCAGTCCCCGAACCAGGCGAGGAAGGCTTTGGTCCTGGCCTGCGCCCATTGCTTCTCCGTCAGGCGGGTGGGCTGGCCGTTGGGGGCCAGGAGGTCGTTCCCCGCGTCCCTGGCACGGGCGAGAATGGATTGCTCTTCCGCCGTCAGGGGGGAGGCGGAACGCTCCATGACGGTATAGGAGTCTTCCGCATCGTCCCACAGAGAGAAGGTGATGTCCGGATCAAGAGAGTCAAAGGTGCCGCGGTTATGTGTGGCGGATTTAAGCTGGCTGGATTGTGCCGCCAGAATCCATGAGCTTTCCCTCCCCTTCAGGATGATGCCGTCGTAGTCCCGCCCGCCTGCGTCTCCCTCCCGGAATTCTTTCTGCGCCTGGAGCGCGAAACGGGGGCTGTCCCATGCGTCGGGTTCCGTTTGGGGGAATCCTTGGAAGAGTTCCACCGGATGGGCGTCCAGGTCATAGACGAGGGGATTGCGCAGGTTGGCGAAGAGGGCGTATTGCCGCTGGGATTTTTCTCCAAGCAGTTTTTCTCCGCGGGCAAACCTTCTTTCGTTTTCGAATTCGCGTGCGATTTTGGCGGCATGGTCGGCATAATCGTCATCCGTGGTGGTGAAGATGAATCCGTGGTCCAGGTCTTGCCGGTCGTAGTTGTTTCCGGCCAGGGAGAGGTCAAACTCCGTGAATTTGAAGTTGCTCCCGTGGTAGATGACGAGCGGTTCCCCGTTGTCGTCCACGACGCGGGAGGATTGCTCCGGGGCGTGGAGCCAGTCTCCGAACCAGTCCCGGAAGGCACGGGTGCGGACGGTGGCCCAGAGTTTGGGTCCCAGGAGGGAGGGTTGTCCGTTGGGGGCCTGGAGCCAGGTGCCGTCCGCTTTTGCTTGTTTTGCAATAAGGCGTTCCTCCGGAGAGAGGGCGAAGGTGATGTCCGGGTTGCCGGATTCGAAGGAGCCGCGGTTCGCGTAGGCGGACTTGATTTGGGACGGATCAAAGACGCTGTAAACTGTAGAGGGAAGGTGGTAAGGAGCGTCGTCTCCCATGTCGATGACATTACGGATGATGGCCGCATCGTACCCTTGTTCCCGGGCTTCCAGAGCGATGGTGTTGGTCGTCGGTACGTCTCCCTCCCCGGATGTATCCTCCGCGTCCCTGCCGTCCCAGTAGTTCCCCTGGAAATCGGCTTCAAGGGGGAGGCGGATGTTGATAAAACAAGTGTAAACGGCAGGGAAAAGAGTACGCTGCCCGGCAAGCACGGAGAGGGCGGGCAGCTCCGCTTCCCGTGCGGAGGCGGGATCTTCCAGCTTGCAGTAGGTGATGGCTACCTGGCGGCTGTCTGAAAAGAAGTAGCAGTCGTCAGGCGTGCCAAACTGGCTTGGATTTTCACCCAGGGCCGTGTCAAAAATGGTGAATCCCGCCCGGTGGGAACCGTGGTAGACAGGAAGGGGCTCTCCATTGACATCCACGACGCGGGAGGATTGCTCCGGGGCGTGGAGCCAGTCTCCGAACCAGTCCCGGAAGGCACGGGTGCGGACGGTGGCCCAGAGTTTGGGTCCCAGGAGGGAGGGTTGTCCGTTGGGGGCCTGGAGCCAGGTGCCGTCCGCTTTTGCTTGTTCCGTGATCAATCGTTCCTCCGGAGAAAGGGCGAAGGTGATGTCCGGGTTGCCGGAGTCAAAGGAGCCGTTATTGTCCGTGGCGGATTTAAGCTGGTAGGGACTGAAGGGGATGTAGACGGTGTGGATGTCCGAGTGGAATTTGCCGCCCTGGTCGATGATTCCGTCATAGCCGAGGCGCTTGAGGCAGGCTGTTACCCAGTCCGGGATGGTGGTCCAGGCGTAGGTCGTGCCGTTTTTGACGTCTTCTTCCAGGATGTCGATCCATGTCTCCGGGGCGAGGTCGTTCTTGCTCCAGGAGAGGAGGCCTCCCTTTTGCGCAGGGTTCCCGGCTTTCCGGGAGGCGGCTTTAAGCGAGGTGAGGATTTTTCCTGTGATGCCGTTCGTACGGAAGGGGTGTTCCATGTGCAGGTAACAGGCGTAGACGCCCGGTTCCGTGTAGTCCGGGTCCCGGTACCAGGGAGCGATGGGAAGATCCAGTTTTGACAGTACGTCCAGGAAACGGGCTTCCTGTCCGAAGAGGGTGGCACTATCCAGCCAGTGGTAGACGAGGGCGCGCAACGCATTGCCGCGGGCCTCCTGAAGATGGAAACGGAAGCCGCCGTTGGCCTCGTCGGTGGACGGGTCCAGGATGATGGAGTCGTCCCCCTCCCAGTCGGTGCGGATGTGGCCCGCGGTACGGGCGATGCGCTGGCGCTCCTCCGGGGAGAGGTAGTTCCAGTACCGTTCCAGGGGGATGTCGCGCCCGGAAGGAAGGGTGATGCGGAACTGCCGGTGGTAGTCATGGTAGTCCTCCTCCTCATAGTCGATGCTGGTATCGGTCTTGTTCCTTGAATAGTTGGAGGCGATTTCCGGAGAATCCGTAAAGAAGGCCATGGGGCCGGAGGTGGCGCGCTCCGGGCGAAAGACGGTGCCCACCCTGTCCTTGCGGGCTGTGCCGTGGTAGACGATGACGGGTTCTCCGTGGGCGTTGACAACCTTGGATTGGCCGAACCATTTTTTGAAGGCGGCGGAGTTGACTTGCAGCCACTGGCGTTCCGTCAAGGCGGTGGGCGTGCCGTCCGGGGCTCGCAGGAAGGTGTCTTCCACCAGGGCCTGGGCGGCGGTGCGCTGTTCCCGCGGAGTGAGGGCGAAGGTGATGTCCGACAGCGTGATGTCATAGGAGCCGCAGTTGCCGACGGCGGACTTGGCTTGTCCCGGGCGGAAGAGGCCGTAGGTCATGACGCCGCTCTCCTCCGTCATCACGGAGTCGTACCCGAGGCTGGAGAGAATGTCCTTGAGTTCCCGGTGACGCTCCCAAATCTTAAAAGCCTCGGTTTCTTCCGTACCTTGGAGGAGGGTTTCCAGCTTCCGGGTAGCTTCCTGAAGTTGTTCCTCCGCAAAAAAGCCAAGTGCCCTGTCCTGCTCCAGTTGCCGCCGGATGTTTTCCCGGAAATGTTCCGGACTCTGGCGGGTGAGGCTGTCGGGAAAATGGAACGGACGGCGGGTGGCAACAAAGAGGTCCAGCACGGTGCCGCCCGCGGCGTACTGCTCGCTCAGTTCCCGGCTGGAAGAAATCCAGGTGTAGTTTCGGCGCACGCCGGGGTTGTACGACTGCTTGAGGCCCCGGTAGCAGACGCGTGGCTCCCCGTTGTCATCCAGCACGACGGAGGAAGCGGACGGATCACGAAGCCAGTCTCCGAAGTAGCGCATGAAAGGCGCCGTGCGGACAAGATGCCACTGGTCCGGCGCGAGGAGGGAGGGCTGGCCGTTGGGAGCGCGGAAGGCTTCCGCGCCGCCCTTGTCAATGAAGTTGACAAATTGCTTGAGGGAGAGTAGCGTACGGACAGGGAGCGATCGCCCAGTTGCCCGACGGGTTGCACCGAAGTCCACCTGGGAGGATGCGCTCCCTGTTTTGTCGAGAGCTGCCGCCGCCGCCGTTTCCACTCCTTCCAGGTAGCAGCCCCGCGTATCTTCCCGGAATGTGAAGAGGACGTAGCCGGGACCGTGGAGGCTGTCCCTGATTTTGGCGAGGTAGTAGTGCCAGGATTTTGTCTGATCCGGCGAGGCGTTGTCGAACTCCGGGACGGAGTACATGTAGCGGGCCGAGGCCAGGAGCGGTTCCAGAGCGCCGATGGCCGCCAGGGTACGGGTCTCGGGAGAGGTTGCCATGATGTGCTTCCAGCCCCGGTTGCTCAGGTAGATGCGGCGGCCATCCGGCATGAGGAGAGGGGGCTTGAGCTGTTCCGAGGTTTTTTCCCGGCCATTGGCAAAAAGGGTGCGCTGGCGCGTTTTCTCCCGCAGGGCCGTGAAGGCCTGGCGGGCAAGCTTGGAGAAGCCCTGGGTTTTGTCTTCCCGTGCGGAGGCCGGAATGGCGAGCGTGACGGGGGAAGCCTGTTCAACGGCGTGGAAGGAGGAGGAGAGACGCACGGGGCTCAGGGCGAGGGGAAAGTCCGGCGAGGGAGAGGAGTGCGGCAGGAAGGCTGAGGGATCGTCCCGTTCTTCCGCACCGGAGAGGGAGAAGGAGATGTCATGGACCTCCAGGAAGCTGCGGATGGCTTCGTTGCGGCGCTCGTCCACCTCTTCCCGGAGCCAGGAGGCTTTGGCAAGTGTCCACGGGTTGCCCAGGGTGAGGGCTTCTTGCTCCGTCAGGTCATAGGTGTGGATGGGAACGTTATATTTTTCCAGCTCCGAGCGGAGGGATGGTCCCAAACTGGAGGGAAGGATGAAGCCGGAGAAGTCCGAGGGAAAAAGCCAGCCTCCGGGGGCGGCCTCGTAGTAGATTTTGGCGGAGGTTCGGCAGGCGTCGAGAAAGGCCCGGACTTCTTCGGCGATGTCGTCGTTGGAGGATTGCAGGTCATTGTATTCTTCCGGGTTTTCCTCCTCGTCGTAAACCGTGTCCGGGTCATCGAGGAGGCCTTCTCCGATCAGGGCATCCCGGACGTTTTCATGAGAAATATCCCGCCACCAATATCCTATCAGAAAATGTTGGAGGGAGCGGGGCTCGAAGTAGCAGGAGCCGAGCAGGGTTTTGAACTGGTCTTCCAGTTGCCGGGTGGCGGTTTCCGCTTCATGGCGGTCAAGCTGGAAGGAGAGGTTGTCCGTGCGCAGGGCTTCCTTCAGGCTGGGGAATTCGGCGGCGTAGGCCTGGGAGGCCATGATGATGGGAAGGGCTGCGCCGTCCGTGCCGTAGTTGTCGAGCACTTCGTCCGGGGTCATGTTATGAGGCAGGAAGGACTCCAGGTGCTTGGCTTTCATGTAGGCGTCCAGGTTTTCCCGGTTCCATTCCCGGAGGTCTCCGTGTTCGTCATAGAACCAGGGGATTTCTTCCGGACCGTGTTCGTACCCTTCCCATGGGTCGCCGTCTTCGGAGATTTTTTCCGGCATCTGGCGCGTCCAGGCGTCGCCGCGCCAGATGCGTGCGCCGGGGGTTTTGGCAGGGTCGATGCGGTCCGGGTGCAGGATGCAGGCGATTTCCGCATAATAGGTGGGGCCGGAGTCGAGGTCCGCAATCTGGATGGCGGGGTTGGGCATGCCGCCAAGTTCCAGGACATGGCGCATTTTTTCTTCCGACAGGGTGTGGATGGCGACATGGGAACCGTTCAGGGAAAAGCTGACTTGCCCCCTGGCGTTGAGTTCCCTGGCCGCTTGGCCCCAGAGGGAGGGGAAGGTTGTTTCCAGGTCACGGGAGGGGGTTAGAGAGAAGGTGAGTTCGGGGGTGAGGGCTTCCGAGGCTTTGCGGTTTTCCTCATTCTCCAGGGCGGCGGCTTCCTCTTCCGCGCGGGCGCGCTCCGCCTGCATGTCCAGGCGGTGGTCCCCTATGGGGTCGGGCGGGGTGTGGCCGTCCCAGGTGAGGGCGCGGACGCGGAGGTTTTCGTACAGGCCGATTTTTTCATACATGGCCTTGAGGAGTTCCAGCTCTTTCAGACGTTCGGCAGGGTCGGCGGAGAGGCCTGCGGTAATGCCTTCCGTGGCGAGGACACTGCCTTTTTTGGAGATGGTGCGCACGCCTTTGATGGCGTTGATGTGCTCATTGATAGTCGTGATGCAGAGGGAGACGTATTCCGCCGCCTTTTCCATGTCCGCCTCAAAGGATTCCCCGAAGGAAATGAGGCCCTGAACCATCTGGCCGTCCGCCGAGGCATGGGCCATGAGCTGGATTTTTGCAGCGACGAATTCCAGGGATTTTCCCCTGGCGAGGTCGTTGGCTGCCGCCGTCTGCATGGCGTCGATGCGAGCCTTGTCCTGGATGTGCTGCGTCAGCAGGCAGATGGCTTCCGCGTCCTGCGCCCGGATGGCGCCGGACTTGAAGCGCGTCCAGAGGTCTTCCCGGGCTTCCCGCCCGATGAGGAGTCCGCGGCGGGATTTGGTGCCGGAGCGGGTGAGGCCGCGGCGAGTCAATTCGTCATCCGTCAGGCTGGTTTCCCTGACGTAAATGGCCGCCGTCAGCTCATCGGCTTGGTCATCCTGCATGTTTTGCTCGTAGTCCAGGAGGCGCGCCCACTTGGCGTCATGGGCAGCGTCTTCTTCGTACACGTAGGCGGGGATGTTTTTTGTGCCGGTGCGCTGGGCGAGGTCGAGGCGGTGGCGCCCGGAGACGACTTCCAGCCTGCCGTTTTTCCGCTTCCAGACGTAGATGGGGGGAGCGTCCGCGCGGTAGTCTCCGACCAGGGGATTGACCACGCCTTTTTTGCCGGAGTTGACTTTGACCTGGGGGACTTCCGGGGAGAGGTGCAGCTTGTCCACGGGGACCATGCCAAGCCAGGTTCCGGCGTCGGGATTCCAGGAGGCGCCGTTGACAAAGACGCCCTGCATGGAGGAGGGGGCCTCCGGCAGGGAGATTGTTTCGGGATGCCGGTAGGCCTCCTTGGGTACGGAACGCTCCTTGCCTTTGTCCCCGGTGGTGATGTGCGCCTTTTCCTCCTCTGCGTCTTTTTGCTGCCGTTCCCGGATTTGTGAGGCGGTGGGCGTGCCGGACGGGTCGCGTCCATCAATAATGGCGCGGGCGTCCATGACGGCCTGGATGTCCGCCTGTTCGATTTTGGCCGAGTCAAAGACGGTATGGACCTCATGGCCGAGGTCGCGCAGGATGTCGGCCATGTCCTGCGTGATGGTCCCGGCCTTGCGCCCGGCGTTGTAGGCCTGGCCGATGTGCAGAAGGTAGGCGGCGTCCCCCAGGGTGTTGACGTGGTACTGGAGGAGGTCTTTCTGCCACTGTGGCAGCGGCAGGGAGTCCGCATTGGAAAGCATGTCCGAGAGGGCGAGCTTGGACATGGCCTCGACGATCTGCATGTCCGAGAGTTCCCCCTTCGGCTCCACGAACTGCCCCTTGAAGCCGAGCTGCCGCATGGAGGCCTGGGTGTCGCGCAGCAGGGAGGCGATGGCCTGAAGGCGGACCGGGTCTTTGAGCGTGATCTTGCCGAGCTTCCACTCAAAGAGGTCTTCCAGCAGCTCACGGCTGCCGATGTTGCCACGGGTCAGAAGAAACAGGGTGTCCGCCGGGGTGGTGCCGGGAGCGGTACGCATTTTGAAGAGGCGCGTATATTTAAAATTTTCCTCTCCCGTGGTTTTGGCCCCAATGCGGAGCCGCTGTCCGAATTCCTGGTCGAGGGCCATGATGGAACTGAGCGGGACGTAGGGGGACAGGGCCGCAAACGGGGTGGCAGTGGCCTCCTGCTCCGACATGCCCGAGTCCGTGCGGCGCCTGTATTCCTGGGTTGCGATGCGGGTGAGGTGGGTAAACGCCGTCTGGGACATGGCCCCGATGGCGCGTACAAATCCGCCAAGTGTGGTCAGGGAGGCTGCCGTTTCTGTTTCCGTTTTTTGCGCCGGGGCGGAGTCTGCGGCGGCAGTCTCCTGCGTGTCCGAGGAGGCGGGGGCCGGTTTTTCCTGCTGTGCGGGTGAGGGAGTGTCCTGGACGGGGGCTTCCGTTTGTGGCTGCCGGGGAGTGGAGGCGTTTTCTGCTTCTGGATTCCGCCCGTCTTTGTTGTTATCCTGTCCCCACTGGAGCATGTCCTGGGCCTGGATCTCACCGGTGGCTTCCGCCGAGCGCAGAATGGCGTTGGCGGCGAATTCGGATTGGGTGCGCCGGACTTCCATCTGTTCCGCCCGGCTGAAGTACTGGCCGAAGAGTGCGACAAGCTGGTCGCCTGTCATGTCCTGGGTGAATTTTTTCTTGCCGGAGTCGCGGTCGTAGACGGTGACGGCATAGGTGCCGGGCTTATCCAGGCGTTCCTCGACTGTGGGAAGGTTGTACTGTTTCTGGAAGTATTTATAGGCTTCGGATTCGATGGTGGCCTGGACTTCGCCCAGATGGCGGAAGGCGGCCATGCCCGCCTTGGCATTTTTGAGAGCCTGGTCATGGTTTTCCCAAGCTTTGCCCCGCGCCTGCCGGGCGGCGGCGATGCGCTCCTTGTCGTTTTCGATGGCGGTGATGCGCCGGGCTTCCTCCTTCGGGATGCCCTGGGTCATGAGCATTTCCTCGTTTTTGGAGTAGGTGATGAGGGAGCGGTGGAGGGAGGGGGCCTGCATTCCGGCCAGGCCGCCGACGAAGAGGGCGGTTGCGGCAAACTGGTCGGGCGAGAGCATGCCCTGGAGTTCCTGCCAGTAGTTGTTCCAGTCGTAGTTCCCGCCGACATTGAGATTGACGAGGGGGGCCAGGTTGTTGCGGACAACCCACTGGATAATGGCCTCGGCGGTGGGCTCCGCGACGGTTTCCTCCGCGATCCCGGCCCCGGTCTCAAAAAGGACGTGCTTCCAGAGCGAATCCGTGAGGGCCTGCCGGGTTTTGTTCATGAAGGGGAGCTTGCCCATGAGCCAGCCCGCGCCGGAGAGGCGCCCTATTCCCCCGTAGGAGATTTTTTCCACGGCGACGGAAGCGGCGGCATCAATGAAGGCGGACCATTCCGCCGTGCCGGGGGCCAGCCCTGCGTAGTAGGCGCGGTTGCGCTTGTCATCAAAAGCCTCGGCCAAGGCGACTCCCCAGCCCGCATACGGAATAAAGAAGGGGAGAGTCTGCCCGGTGACGCTGCCCAGGCAGTTGACCGTGCGGGCGGCGAAAGAGGCCTGGTCGCTGGCCTGGTTGCCCAGGTCCTGCCCGGTGGAGAGGAGGCCCAGCACACGGGCGTTTTCTTTGTCGTTTTTGACGTAGGTTTCGTAGTCCCGGACGGTTTGGGCCATGAGGCCGAACACCTGCTTATTGTGTTCCCTGGCAAAAGGGACGAGGAGGTCCTGCTGGCCGGAGAGCTGGAGGGCGGTTCCCAGGGTGGCGTCCCTCTTGATCGCGGGATTGAATAGCGCAATCTTGAGATTGTGGAGGAATTGGTACTTGTCTCCCGTTTCTTCTCTGACTTGTCCCATAAGGTTTTTAAGGGAACCCTCAAAAAGCTGGAAGGCCGTCTCGTTGATCATGAGCTTCCCGGAACCGTCGTCATCCGAGAGGGCGGAGGTGATCTTCATGGCGGTGCGTTCCGAGACCATGCGGCGCAGGCCCGCGTCCGGAGTGTCTGAGAAGGCCTGTTTCAAGAAGGAGAAGGCGGCGTGGGCTTTTTCGATAGCGGTGGTGTCAAATTCCTTTTGGTAGACGCCGAGCTGTTCCGGCGTCAGGCGGGCGGTCAGGTCGGAAGGAGACCAGAGTCCACTCACCACATGCGCCACGGCTTCCTCAACTTGCGCCCTGTTGTTCTGGTAGGCGGCGCGCCTCTTCCTGTTCTCCTCATACTGGTTGTCCACCACCTTGGAATAGTGGTCGTACACGGCGGCATAGGCCTCCTGCCGGGTGGCGGCCTCCGGAAGTTTTTCCTTTAGGGCCAGGAAGTAGAACCCGGGTTCCCCGGCATATTTCTCCCCCGCTATTTCCCGGAGGATCTGCTGGCCGAGCAGGGCGCGGGCGGGCATGGAGCCGTCATCCAGAGCGGCCTGGGCGCGGAACGCGGGATTGCGCTCCAGCAGGGCGGCAAGCTCCGGGTCCTGTTTGTTGTGGAGGATGAGGGCGTGGAGTTCTTCAATCCGCTGCGGGTCGGACTTGTAGGCCGAAACGGACGGAGCGGACGAGGGGAGGAGAGGACGCGTCAGGGGGGAATCGAACAGGGAACGGGGATGAGCGGGGGAAAGAGGCGCGGCCGCCTGACGGGGAAACGCGGCGAGGAGGGAGTTTTCCCGGTCTTTTGCGTCCGTCGCGTCCTGGACGTTCCCGAAGGCTCCGAGGAGGGGGGCCGTTTGCTGGGCTTCCGCTCCGGGAGAGAGGAGGAACGAGGCGCGGGAGTCCGGTGCAGGGAGCGGCCCGGAGGCGGCCTCCGCGGAGTCTTGTGTTCCGGAGGGAGAGGGTGGCGGAACGTCTTTCCAGGCTTCTGTGAGGTTCAGGGACATGAATGAAAGGTGGCGAACATTAGAGAGGAGGCAGAAGACCCGCTTCACTGGCGGGAGTGGCGGTTTCCGGCTCTTCTTCCCCTTCCAGGGGGAGGAGGCCGTCGTCCGGTGAAGGAGAGGAAGCGTTGAACGGCGGCGGCAGGGAGGGAGCTTCTTTTTTCCTCTTCTTTCCTTCCACGTACTTTCCGCGTTCTTCGGCGGTAAGTATCTTGCTCTCTTCAGGGCGGCGGAAGCGCACCTCAAGCCCGTCAACGCGCCCTACGACGCCAAGCTGGCCGTGACGCGCGCCGCGCGTGAGAAGAACCCCTTCCCCTTCGTGCCAGCCCAGGACAGGTACGCGGCAGCAGGCGCGACGGGAGCCGGTGCCGGGAAGGACGCCAATGAGTTCCGGCTTGTCTCCGTAGTATTCGATGACTTTTTCATAATCCGCCCTGGAGAGGTAGGCTCCCGGCTGCTCTTCCGGGATGGGGCGGATGTCCGTCGCCATGACGGCGGGGAGAGTGGGAGAGACTGTCTCTGTTTTTGCCTGCTGGGCGGTAGAGATGGACTGAGCGCGTTTTTCGCGGTGGGTTTTGTTGCGTTCCGCCTGGAGTTGGAGCGCCTTGTTAGCTTTTTCCCGCATTCCGTCCCCGTAGGTGTGCTCCATATACTTGAACATGAGATCGTCCCGGGAGACGGCGTTTTCATCGTCCAGGCGGGAGGCGCTGGAAGCGATCAGGGCGCATGCCTGGCGGTATTGCTCATAGTAGGTGCTCTTCGGGTGGCTCTGGCGCCAGAAAAGGTAGGCCGTGTAGGCGTCATGGCGGATTTGTCCGGCCCTGGCAAGGTATTCCTGGGCGGCGGAGCCTTCTTTTTCCTGGCGTCCCTTGTCCGTCCAGTACCAGGTCTCAGCCTTGTCTCGCCAACGCTGGTAGTAGACGGGGGCGATGTCCTTCGGGTCAACGGCCTGAAAGAATTCGGAGGCATTGAGGTTATCCTGAGCGGAGGAAAGGGAGAGCATGCTGGCAATCCTCTCTTCCGCGGCCAGGGACAGGAGCTCCGGATTGACGTCAAAGCCCGTCTTTTCATCGCACCATGTATGGATGAGGTTGTTCTTCCATGCGTTATACTGCGCGGCGGTTTTAAGGACGGGGGCGTTGTAGACATCCTCCTGCCAGGCGGCGTCGATTTCCGGCTTGTACTTGTGGAGCATTCCGAGGTTTTTTGCCTGGCGCCAGGCGACCATTTGCTCGGTGTCTCCGGGCTGGCGGTCGAATTTGGGACGGACGGAGACGCCTTTTTCCAGAAGTTTCCTTTCCTCTTCGGTGAAGGGGATTTGGCGCACTTGCTGGCGCAGGGCGGTTTGCAGTTCCCGTTCCAGCTTGCGGCGGGTGTCCGGGGCGATGTCGTCGTAGAGGCCGTCCTCGTACTGGGCGGCGGTGGCGAGAGGGTTTTCCTGGAGGTTGAACCTGAACTGCTCGATGCGGTCAAGCTGGTTGTATTTCCAATCCTCATATTCGTACTGGTTCTGGGAGATGACCTGGTTCTGGCGGGCGCGGCGTGTGATGTCGCGGGCCGAGGCGTAGTCCTTGCGGTCCAGGGCGGTCTGGAGGTTGTTCTGGTAGGCTTGGCGGGAGGTCTGGATTTCATGTTCCGCCGCCTTGCCGAAGGCGCGGATGCCGAGCTGCTGGCGGGTGTGTTGCAGGAGGGCTTCCGTCCGGAGGCGGGAGTCCGGGCTGATGTAGCCGGGACGGATGTCTGCGAGCTGGTTGGAGTAGTCTTTTACCAGGGAGTCCAGGTGGCCGCGGTGGAGGCGGCCGTTTTCATCGTACAGGGCTTCTTCCGTTCCCGGCGCCAGGGAGGCGCGGCGGGTGAATTCTTCATCGAAGTCAGAGGTTGTCTGATGGATCAGTCCCTCAATGCGCTGGTCTTCCCCGAAGTCCTGGATGGCCTCGAATTTGCCGATGGCTGCGTCCAGAGCTTGTGCTCCGCGCTGAATGGCCTGCCGGGAAGCCTCCCCGGCAAGGGTGGGCACGGGAACGGGCTGGGGCTGGGAAAGGCTGGCGCGCGCGCCCTGGTAGAGGGGAGAGTCCATGCGGGGGAGAGAGGGAAAAGTGAAAGGGGCTGTCAGGAAAGCCTCCGGGCGAGGGAGGATTTGGCAAGAAAGCGGTCGATGGGAAAGCAGTGTTCCCCGTAGTTGTTTTTGAAGTCTCGGCGGAAGCGGACGTGGGTGAACTGAGGGCGGTACATGCGGGCCAGGCGCCAGAGGGCGGAGAGGCGGGAACACTGGAAGATGATGTGGACGGTACGGGGGGATTCCTCATCCGGAACGGCCAGGCAGAAGCAGTCCGGAGCGGCGTGGATGATTCCGTCGTGGTTCAGGGTGTAGCGGATGAGGGAAGCGTAGGAACCGGGGGCGATTTGCTCCAGGTACTCGTAGGCCAGGGTGGTGCGGTTGTCGGTCATTGGCGGCGGGGAGGTGTGGTGCTGGAAGGAGAGGCGGACTGGCCGAGGAGGGCCACGAGAAGATCGTTCAGGGCGCTGCCCGCGTTGGTGGAAGATGCCCTGCTGGAGGAGATGGTGCCCGGAGACCATTGGAGGAAGTTCCCGGAAAGGTCATAGGCGGACTGGCCCGAGGAGAGGGCGCCTGTGAGCCAGGAGGGGAGCGTGGTGCCAGCCGTGGCCGTCCCTGCCGAAGCACCCGAAGCTCCGCCTCCAGCCGTCGCCTTCCCGCTTGTTCCCGCCGTGGCGGTGGGGGCTGCCGTTTCCTCCGGAGTGGCCGCGATGCCTCCGGCGGCGGCGGAAAGGAGGGTGGAAGCCCCCTGAATCCATGCGGCGTTCCGCGCGGATTTCGCCAGGCGGTTGTACTGGGTGGCCTGGGTGTCCGCCTGCATCATGGAGAGGCGTCCCTGCTGGCGGGAGGCCATGGCTACGGTACGTTTACCGGAATCGGAGAGGGCGTTGGAGAGGGCCATGTCCGCAATGGATTTTTCAAAGACATCCGCCAGGGCGAGTTCGTTCTGCATGGAGGAACCTTCCGCCGCGAAGCCGGAGGAGGCTTGCCGGGCACGGGCCGATGTCTGGTTGGAAGCCTGGTTTTCCCTCATGCGGGACATGTTGAGGGCGGCCAGGCGGGAGTCAGCCCGGGCTTCCTCCTCCAGGTTGTTGGCCTTGAGATTGTAGGCGGCTTGCTGGGCGCGGCCCTGGGAGCGGGCCACGGAAGCCATGGTCCTGTAGTTGCCGGAGGAAAGGGCGTTGCCGATAATTTGTCCCATAAAAAAAGAAGGAAAAGGGTTATCCGACGATGGAGAGGCCGAGAATGCGCTCCAGGGGGTGCTGGTCATTGGAGTGCTGGGCGAGGGCGTCCTTGTGGAGAGCTTCCGCCAGGGCGGAGTTGGCCGCCTCCTCCAGCGTGAAGGAGAGTTGGGGCTGTCCGGTGATTTTGGGGGCCATGCGGGCAGCCAGCAGAAGAGACAAACCGCGCAGGAAAAGGGGCTGGGAGTCCGGCAGGATTTCAGCCTTGCCGAGGGCGTTGGTGATGTAGGTGAGTTCCAGCCCGTTGTCCGGCTCCGGCTGGTAGGTCGTGTGGAGGAGGATGTCCCGCCCGATCAGCTCAAAGGAGGAGTGGTTGATTTTCAGGGGGCGCAGGCAGTCCTCCGGCAGGCGGTAGACGCCGGGGGAGACGGGAGGGAGGATGCGGCGCAGGGTGGCGAAAGACCAGGAGCCGAAGTTGAGGGCTTCCGCCAGGACGATGGGGAACCAGAGGTCGCATTCGCGGCCCGTGGGGCTCTCCCGCTTGTATTCCCGGTCCCCGAGGATATGCAGGGATTGTTCAAAGAGTGTTACCTTGTCCATCAGGGGGACACGGTAGCAGGAAGAGGAGAGTGTGGGAGGTGCTTACGGAATGAAGGGGGATGGGGAAAACATTATTTTTCCGCTTCTTCCAGGTTGCTGCATATGTCATTGCAAACTGAGTACACGGCCCATTTCAAAAAGGAACCCGGCGTCATGTCGCGGATGCTGGCCGCCAGGCGGATAGTTTCCCACTGCCGGGGCGTGAAGGAGGAGGGGCCGAGCTTGAAGCCGTTAAAGAATTCCAGGGATGGATCTGATGGTGCGGAGGCCGCCGCGAGGCGGTGTTCCAGAATGAGCACGCGGAGTTGCTGCTGGCGCTTTTTCCCGATTGACTTGTTGGAGCACCAGCCGTCCACCGTGCTTTTGGAAACGCCGAGGAGATCGGCCAGTTCCCCTCTGGAGAGGGCGAGGGAGGAGAGCAGGTTTTTCAGATCGTTGGGTGTTATTGGAGAATCCACGGGAAAAGAAATTTAGTAATTTCTAAATGATTTCTCAATGTTTTTTGAGTCTATATTGTTAATTTGGATTTTTTATTGACCGTTTCTTCTTCAAGGAAAAATAATGCGAGAAGTATGCAACAGGCCCCTGTTCCACCTGACAAATACAAGGATTGCGCTTTTTTCAGCGGACGTTTCATCCGAATCATGTCGCGTTTCCTGATCCGGAAGATCTTTCAGGGAGCATGTTTGAAATACGCCAGAAACATCATTTCTGAAGAGGGGCGCAGGATGCGTGGATTCCCGCATCCCGCCAGGAAAGACAACCAGCATGAAACGATGAGCAGAAGGTTACAGCCGACAGAACGCAGGGAGTGGTATTCAACCAAGGATGTAGAGGAAGTGTATGGGATTTCCCGCAAGACCCTGGAGCGCATCCGGAAGAATGCCAAAGACGAAGGAAAGCCGATCAAGGTAAGCAGACTACCTTTTCAAAACGGTTCCGAGACAACGCGCAGGAGACCGTTTATCCGAATTTCAAAGAAGTCCCTGGATGAATACATGAACTCTCACGCGGAGCAGGACGACGATGAATAACGAGTATTTGACCGTAGTTCTGCCCCATGGGCCGAAAGTCCTTTCCGCTAACGCTTCCGTTCCTAAGACGGCCAAAGGACTCCAGGTGGCCGCCCAGAAAAAACAGAAGGCGAAGCGGACGGCCCGGACCCTGGCCTGGGCCCTGACCCTGCAATGCCTGGGAGGACGCAAGTTCCGCCCGAACCGCTACCTGATCCGCTGGTTTTACAAATACGGCGAGCCACCGGACGATGACAATGCCGTGGTACGATGCAAGGCCTACCTGGACGGGGCGGCCAGCGCCATGGGCATCAATGACGTGGTGCTGCGCTTGAGAGGAGTGGAGCGTGTCAAGGATATGAAACGATGGAAGGAGCTGGAACTGGTGTTCTGGTACGAGGAAGGGGGCGGAACGGTTTTTCATGAAAAACCGGCACGGAATTGTGAGGAAAAGGAGAAGGAAATCTGAATGGAAAGCGAGGAAAAAGCATGCCGGTGCCGTGGATTAAAATTGAAGTGATTCTTCCCGATAAACAGGAGGTTGTTACGATGGCGCACCTGCTCAAAATGAAGGACCCGGACACGGTGGTGGGCAAGTTGATCCGGCTGTGGGCATGGGCGGACCAGCAGACTGTAAGCGGTGATTGCGTAGGGATTACTTGCGCGTACATCGACCGGCTCACTTTCTGCAAGGGATTTGCAAAGGCTTTAATGTCAGTTGGATGGCTCGGGGGAGAGGATGGCGCTTTACAATTCCTCAATTTTGCCCGCCATAACGGAGAGACGGCCAAGGCCAGGGCGGAGTCCGCCAGGAGGATGGCAAAATCCCGTGCGGACAAAGAGCAACAGAACGGCAACAGGAATGGGGCGCAGGACGCAACGGATGTGACGGAAAAGGGGAACGGCTGTGCGAAAAATGTTGCGCTAAAAGCGCAACGAAAAGCGCAAACAGAGGGAGAAATAGAATTTAATAGGAATAAAGGAGGTGGGGGGAGAATTCCACCGTTTAGGGAGAAGGTGGCTCCGGGAGGGATTGCCCCCCCACCCCCGGATGTTCAGGAATGGGAGGCAAGAGAAGATCCCCCGGATTTTGACGCATTTGTCCGGTGGGTTCAGAGCCTGCGGCCCGGCTGGGACGTGGGAGGCCTCAACGCCAGAGAGCGGCAGGCCGCCTTGAGGGCGTTTGGTGGGTTGAGAAGACCCGTGAGCGATACGGAAAAGACCGCCCTGAAGGAGTATTTGAGCCACGAACCCGAGCGGAGCAGCAAGTTTGACTATCCACCTGACCGTGAGTTGTTTTTCACGATTTTTCAGGAGGTCGTGCAGAAGGCGATGGCGTGGTTCCGCCGTACGGGACGTAAAACGCCCGCCGAGAAGGAATTTGCCCGGAAACAGGCCGCGGAACGACGGTGGAAGGAGGAGGAACGCTCCGTCAGGCAACGGGCGGAAAGGTTCCGCAGCGGACCGGAAGAACTTATCGAGGAATTAACCGCCCTGCGCCTGGCGCAGGGCGTAAAACCATTGACAGACAAAGAACTGGAAAAAATAAGACAAGGAGACTACACACAATGAACCAGAATGAAGACATGGAAGAACTGGACCCGGTGGGCATGATCCATCAGTTGGCCTGTTGTTTCACCCAGCAACGGATGATGGCATCCCAGGTGGCGGTATTGACGGCGATTGCCAAAAACCCGGCGATTACCTCCGGCCCTATCGTCCGAATGACCGGATTGAGCGTGCCCAACACCGGGCGCATCCTCAATTACCTGGCGGAGGTGGGGGACGTGACCTTTGTACGGGAAGAGCCGCCAAGGCCGGATTATCCTTCCACCCGGCGACATTTCTACATTACGCCGGAAGGGGTGGGCACGGTGAAGAAGCTGGTGCATCACCTGGGCTGGGGGGAAATCAACCGGTTCCGCATCGTGAAGGAGAACGATTCTTCCCAACTTTACAAGTTCCCTTGATAACGGCATGGCCCAGCGAGGATTAACGGAAAAACAGCGTGCGTTCGCCAGGTATTGCTTCAGCGGCATGAGCCAGCGGGAAGCCTACCGCAAGGCTTTTCCCAACAAGAAGTTGAAGGATGCCTCCTGCGACGTGCAGGCAAGCAGGCTGTTAAAAAATGTTAAGGTGCAGGAGTACCTGGAGGAATTGCGCCAGCAGGCGCAGAGCGACGCCGTGCTGACCAAGCGCGCCCGGATGGAATGGTTGAGCCGGGTGGTGACGACGGCTCCCAATGCGGTGGACGGGGAATCCGACCTGTGCCAGGAGATGACGACGAGCGAGTTCGGCGTAAAATGCCGGATGCCCGACAAGCTCCGAGCCGTGCAGGAACTTAACAAAATGGACGGGGCGTACACTCCGGAAGAGGTGAAGGTGACGACGGAATGGAGTTTCAGCAGTTTGCTCAAGGAGCTGAAGAGCAGTGAGCTGGTGGGAGAGAAGAAGGAGAGGGGGGCATAAGGCCAGCCGGAAAGAAATTGGATGTGCAGGGCGGACGTGAAGCGGCTCTGTTGTTTGACGGGGCATGCAGGAACGGGTGGACAAGGGGGCTTCGACTTGTCAAGCTTGCCTGCGGCGGTTATTATTCTCTCTAGATGGCTTTTATTGTTTATAAGCGTGACGGGCTGGCAATAGCTTTGCTCGAAGGTCGGGAGGGAGATGAATTCCCCCAGGTGAGAATTAACCAGGTTGATAAATTTTCTGACTGGAAGCTCGATGATTCGCAATGTGAAGGGGAAAACTGGAAGGAATGGCCCGAAGAAGTGGTTTTTCACGAACTTCTCCCTTTAATGAGGGAGGCGGTAGAAAGGGCATCAATGTATAATTCACACGAAGAGTCCATAAAAAGTCGTTATTGGGGTGTAATGCTGATGACAGAAATCGTGGATGTTTGGGAAAAAAGAATGAGGGAAAAACGGGGGGTGCCAGGCTGCCTCCTTAAATGTTTTTCCGTTGAATCCGCCAAGGCTACCCTGAATTCCAGAAGAATCAGGTTTTCCCATCCGGATGCCTACAATGATTTGATGGAAGGCCAGTGTGTGTGGCAAAGAAACCCTGACGCTGACGTTAAATATGAACAGAAGGAACTGGACCGCGTTGTTGAGGAACATAAGAAATATTTGGACAGGGCCCGTATTTGCTGTTTTTCCGAAGGGGGGACAGGGAGCATGCTGCCGCAATGGGCATATTACGCAAACGATGCAAAAGGTATCATGCTGGCGTTTAATGTCGATGCCGTCCTAAAAAGGTTTGCTCCCGGCGAGGGGAAGAAAGAGGCCATCGCCAAGAGGAGGGTATGGTATGTGAATAATGTGCAAAAGGAAGAATGCTTTCAAGACAACTTTCTTGATTTGTATTATGTCAAGCATGCTTCTTGGAGGCATGAACAGGAATGGAGGGTCGTGCTGAATGCAGAGGAGGATGTAAAAAGACTTGGGTTGGATGTGAAGGCTGCGAATAATGAAGCTGGTTTTCCTGTAGGTGTGAAACATTGTTCAGGGATGTATGTTAGGGAACCGGCGGTGATAGATACAGCTCGCACTGAATTATTCAACTGCATAAGTTCCTGGGAGGTCGAAACAGACAAGTACAGAAAAGAATAGCTTGAGTTACGATTGCAAATTGACTGTCTGGAAAGGGATTTAGATGCTCAAAATAAGGAGCGTTTAAAATTTATGAGAATATGGTACTTGGTAAAATCAACACTATAGAATACAGTGATTTAAAATCCGTACTGTCTGATCTAAGATCTGAACTGTTGAAAAAAGACAACTGTTTGAACAGATGGAGACTGAAGTGAAGGTACGGAAACAATTTTGCGAGGTGGTAACTGGAGAAAATAATCTTAAAGAAGTAATTGTTCGCTATCTTTCGGCTATGCTGGCAAGCAGATTGTAGTGAAATTCTTCATTTAATATATTTTTTTGATATACTTGTTGAAAATGGCAAGACTTTTAGTATAATATAGAAAGTTGGCAGAGAGTGAAAATGGAAAAGTAAATAGAATTTTTGGTATCGTATATAAAAACTATTCTGCATGGCTATTATCACCCTCGTTAATAAAAATCTTGTATAGCAAAATTTTTTAAGATATGGAGATATGATATGAGACTATTGAAACTTAAACTACGTAACTATCGCTGTTTTGGCAACAACGAACAAATCATTCCAATTGACAACATTACATCGTTTATTGGTAACAATAGTTCAGGAAAAACTGCAGCATTGTTAGCGTTGAATTGCCTGTTTTCGAATAATAGTAGTGACCGGATCTTGAAACGAAGTGACTTCCATCTTCCGAAGGATATGAAACCGGAAGACTTAGAAGCTCAAGAACTATATATCGAAGCGGTATTCACTTTTGATGAATTAGAAAATGGAGAAGACGGTATTTCTTCCGTTCCGACCTTTTTTAAGAGTCTTGTTGTAGATAGTCCTGATGGAACACCATATTTGCGTGTTCGTTTAGAAGCAACTTGGGAAAAAAGCAGTAATGTTGAAGGTGCAATTGAAAGTAGGGTCTATTATATAACCTGTCCAGAGAGCGAAAAAATTACTGAAGAATTCAAAAGTTCCGCAAATCGAAAAGATTTGGATCGCATTCGAGTAATATATATACCTGCGGTTAGAGACCCCTCTAAGCAATTAAAAAATGTTTCTGGAACAATGATGTATCAGATTATAAATAGCATTAATTGGAGTGCAACTACACAGGAAAAAGTCAAAACAAAAATTCAAGAGCTAAACGAACAGTTCTTAAAAGAAAAAGGTGTGTCAATTCTTGGCGCATCTATACATACACAGTGGGAATCATATGATTCGGATACAAGATATTCAAACGCTCAATTACGTTTCAATAGCACTGATATTGATTCTTCTATTAAAAAATCAGAGGTTGTGTTTTTGCCCACACCAACAGGAAAAGAATGCACAATTGAGGATATGAGTGATGGTTTGCGTTCACTGTTTTATATTTCCTTAGTTGATAGTATTCTTGATGTTGAGTCAAAAATTCAGCAGGAAATAGACACAGATCCCAAAAATATTTCGTTTAATCATAAACCTCCTATTTTAACGATTATTGCGTTAGAAGAGCCGGAAAATCATATTGCTCCCCATTTAATCGGGCAGTTAGCTACAAATATGAAAAAAATAGCGTCAAAAAGCAACGCTCAGACTGTCTTTACTTCTCATTCTACAGCAATTATCAAACGCTTTGATCCGGAGAAGTTAAGATATTTCCGTCTTAATGTGAATGATTGCACAACTAGCGTTCGTTCAATTACGTTGCCCGATAAAGAAAAATTGGCAGATCAGTATAAATTTATCAAAGAGGCAGTTAAAGCCTATCCTGAACTATATTTCGCGAAACTTGTTGTTTTAGGTGAAGGTGATAGTGAAGAAATCATATTGCCAAGATTCTGGAATGCTAAAAATGGCGATGTAGATACAAGTGGCATATCAATTGTTCCTTTGGGCGGTAGGCATGTAAACCATTTTTGGCGGCTGCTTAATGATTTGAATATTCCATACATTACGCTGCTAGACTTAGATAAAGAACGAGGAGGCGGCTGTTGGGGGCGAATTAAATATTTGCTTGAACAGTTAATAGAAAATGGTTATGACAAGGACAAACTATTAGGAGAAAATATAGATAGTTTATCTGACGAAGACTTTGGTAAGATGCACGATTGGGATGTTAATAATTCAGAAATTTTGCAAAGCTGGATTAATTATTTGGAAAAATATAACGTTTTCTTTTCGACACCTTTGGATATCGACTTTTTGATGTTAGAGCATTATGGCAATATTTATAAAAGTCTGTTGGGCGAAAAAGAAGGTCCTAGGCTGATTATTATGGAAAATGATAAGAAATGCCAAAAATATATTAAGGATATCGAAAATACTGGAAAACCTTATTCAGAGTATTGCACGCGTGTTGCAGATGATGTGAGACATACATTAAAAGAATGTGGCGGCGATGGAAAAACATATTCTGAGGAACAAAAGAGATTAATGGTGTGGTACACCTATTTCTTCCTTAACAGGGGAAAGCCATCAACTCATATTGAGGCATTCTCTCAAATTAGCAATGAGATGTTGGTTTCTACTATGCCGCCTGTGTTCAAACGCTTAATTTCTGCTGCAGAAAAAGCATTAAAGGAGAAACCTAATGAAGATTGTTGTACCAGAAAAATGGATACCGTGTGATGGCATTGTTTTAGAAGAAAATGCAGATGCAGCGGTTAGAACAGATAAAAGTGTTCTCGTTGTTGCTGGTCCAGGTGCAGGAAAAACTGAGTTGTTAGCTCAAAAAGCTAGCTATCTTTTTCAGACGAATACTTGCAGTGACCCACAAAAAATATTAGCGATAAGTTTTAAGAATGACGCCGCTGATAATCTTAAGAAAAGAGTCATAAAGAGATGCGGAAAAGAAATTGAAACTAGATTCATATCAATGACTTATGATGCATTTTCTAAAAGCATTTTAGATCATTTTCGTTTTGCTCTTCCAAATGTTTTAAGACCGGATGCCGGCTATTTGGTTAATGATGCAGATACTATTGATGCTGCTTTCAAGAAAGCAGGGTACAACAATCCATTAAATTTGTTAGCCTATAAGGAACGTGTTCTTGACTCAATAGAATTACCTTTTTCTCAGAATAATTTAGGAGAAACTGTATGGAATTTACTTCTGAAAGGGTTTGATGATTATAAACCAGCTTTATCCTTTAAGATGATATGTATCCTTGCAGAGTTTATTATCAAAACAAACCCCAAAATAAAGAGAGGTTTGCAACTTACCTATAAATTCGTCTTTTTAGATGAGTTTCAGGATACTACAGATTTGCAATACAAACTTGTCAAACAGTGCTTTTGGAATTCGGACTCAATAATGACGGCAGTTGGTGACAACAAACAACGTATAATGGTATGGGCTGGTGCACGAAAAACTGTTTTCGGTGATTTTGCAATAGAATTTAATTCAGAAACTCAAAAACTGATCATGAATCATCGATCAGCTCCAAGACTTGTCGATTTGCAGAGGAAAATGTATGCTTCGTTAAATGAAAATGATTGTACTATATGTGTTTCTGACAAATGGAATCCAGATGATGGTAAGATAACATTGCTCATTGCTGAAAATGAAGATATCGAAGCAAAAATAGTAGCAGAACGCATAATTGAACAGATTTCGTCAGGGATTGAGCCGAATAAGTTGTGTATTCTCTGCAAGCAAAAGCCTCAAGACTATGCTCCTAAAATTATTGATGAACTTAGTAATTGCCAGATTTGTGCTCGTATCGAAAACGACTATCAGGATTTAATCAAAGAACCTATTGTAGAAATGCTAATTGCATTGCTACGTTTAGCTGTTGATAGAAAACATCCTCATGACTGGGAATTTATTGTATCGACGATGGCCACTCTCTGGGGCTTAGATTCGCTACAGTCAAATGATGATTATTTCAACATGCAAAATGATCTTGACATAGAAATCAAACAATTAAGTATTATGATGGAAAATATTACGTGTAAAAAAGATTTTCATGCTTTGCTAAAACATGCAATACAATTTTTGGGAGAGAAACGCATAAAAGCTATGTACCTGACATATGGCCAGGGAACATATTTAAATGACCAATTAAATAAGTTTCAGAATTATATGTGGATGGAACTTGAAGCGACACAGATGGATTGGATACTTGCCATGGAAAATTTTGAGGGCTTACATTCCGTTCCGATTATGACAATCCACAAGAGTAAAGGATTAGAGTATGATGTCGTATATTTTGTAGGGCTTGAAGATTCTGCATTTTGGAATTTTAAAAATCAGCCTGATGAGGATAGGTGTACATTCTTTGTAGCGTTGTCTCGTGCTAAGAAAGAAATATGGTTTACTTTTTGCAAGTATCGCTATACAAGCAGATTCCCTAAGCAATCACATGCTCAAATCAATGAATTTTATGAATTGCTAAAGGTGCCAGGTATTGCAACCATAATAGAACGGTAAATTCTTAAATGCATTTATAGTATTTTGTTTTAAATACGCAATTTTATTAAACAGAAACAGAAATTCCAGCCCATCATGCTTAATTTTAGTTTGGGTTTTCAGCTTTTGCATAAAATTTATTTTTTGTCATAGATTTGACATAAAGGTAGCGGAGATCATACGCCCGATTGCCGGTTACAAAGGATGTTTTATTCAGTTCGACCTTGAGGAGAAGAGGATCGTTGCCATTTTGCCGGACCATGCCGCCTTCAAGAATGAACTTCCCCGGACTGCACTGATGCGCTGGGAGTTGAAGCCGTGGGATCTCTATTGCGTAGCCACGGTACGGTTGGAGAGCTGCGAGCCGGAAAGGAAGACGCGTGCCGGGGCGACGGTTCTTTTCGGCTGGGAAGAACTGGTGTTGGAAGGCTCCTTTCAGGAAATGAAGGAACAGCTTGACCGGAGGATGCGGGAGAAGGCGGAAGTCTTCGGGGAAGGGGCAGCCTACGAGGAATGCCGGGAAGGTGAAGAGGGGGGACTGGATTTCATGTTTATCCAGGGAGCCAGCTTCCACATTTTCCACGTGGACGTGAACAATTAACGGAGGATGAACCATGCAGGATATTGTTTTGGAAAAACCGTGCGGGGATGGTGAGCGGAAGATTCCGGATTCTCCGTACCTTGACGACATCAGCCAGGAGGAGGCGCGTTCCGCGTTCGTCCGCAACAGTTCCAACCCCGAACGGTTCGGGGAAGGGCTGAGGAGGGCGTATGTGGAGGATCTGGAATTCTTCCTGGCCTCCATCAAGAAATGGATGGTAGGGAAGAACGCCTCCCGGATTCAGTACGAGCTGGAGGTTTTCCGGCAGGGATTGAAAAAGAGGCATCTTGATTACATCCATGCGAATGCCAGGTGCGGGAATTTTGTGATTTCCGACTCACCGGATCACGAAAAGGAAAGCCGCAAGCTGCGGATTGCGGAAGCAAAACACAGGGAGATTCTGGATTACATGGCGCGAAAGCACGACGAGGTTTTCAACAAGTACCATAACAGGCCTTATGCGTGGCTGGAGCCTTCCGGAGGGGAAGAGAGGAGGGAGCTGGAGTACAAGCTTGCCGTACTCAAGCGGATGCACTATTACATGCTCGACGTCAACGCCGCGCTGAACAGGGCGAAGGGCGACTGGAGAAAGCGGGAAGAGGAATTGAGAGCCATGGGGCTTTCCGAAGCGGAAATGGAGCCGCTGCTGCTTCCGGACGTACGGGGGCGTGTGGGCTTTTCCCCGGAAGGGCTTGCCAGAAGCAGGCGTTATATCCGAAAAACGGAGAAGTTGCTGATGGGGTTGATTGCTTCTGAGGAGAGCACGGGGGCTTCCTTTCATGGAAAGGAGGGCGCATGAGCAGCAGGAAAAAGAACCTCCCCTCCCCTGGCGAACGGAAAGGAGAGGCTTTCTGGCGGGAGTTGAACTCAGCGGACTGGGACGGGAAGTCCTGCTCCCAGGTGTTCGAGGAGTTTGTGGACATTATGTTCTGTACTCTGAGTGCAGGAAAGGTGGAGTACAAGGGGCGCGCGATGTTCCAGAAAGACCGTGACCGGAAGATTGGAGTCTTCCAGCGCGCCATGCTCCTGCTGGGGGAGGAGATGGAACGGGAGCCGTACCGGGATTTGCTGGGCAGGGTGTACCAGGATGTTGCCGGAACGGCGGGGAAAAGAGCTCTTTCCGCAGTTTATACGCCCGATGCCATCTGCAAGATGACTGCCGGGATGGGAATGGACATTGAATTTGTCAAGGCCCGTATCAGGCGGGGGGAAACGGTTTCCCTGTACGAACCCACCTGCGGGGCGGCGCGGATGGTGCTGGCTGTGGCGGAATTGCTGGGAGAGCTCCGCATGGGGCTGCGCGTCACCTGTGAAGAGATTGATTTGGTCGCATGCAAGATCGCTTACGTCAATCTCAGCATGTGGGGCGTGCCTGCGGTGGTTTACCATGCGGATTCCCTGTCGCGGAAGTGCTGGGGAGGATGGAAGACCGCCGCCCTGGTTTTGATGGAAGCCCGGGAGGAAGAGGTGAGGCGTCTGCACCGCATGGTAGAGATGATGATGTCGCTGAAATGAAACCGATTCCGTAGCTTTGAGGGAGGGCGTGCTCCCGCAGGAGGAACCCGGCAGGGAATGCCTCCTGCGGGAAGACCGGGAAAAAACCATTCGCAAAAAGATAAAAACAGCCTATATTGTCCAGAGATTGGATGACTGACATGACTCCTGAAGAATTTCTGGCATGGGCCCGGCACAGGCCCTTTGGCGAACCTTTTCCCAAGACGCAGACGGTCACGTTCCTGGTTCCCCTCCTTGGAGTGAGCCGGACAAATATTTTTACATGGATTTCGGGAAAAGTGAACCCCAGCAAGACGAGTCTTTTACTCATGGAAGCGCTGAAACGGGAAAACCGCATCCGCCTGGTGGAACGGGCGGAGGATTTTGCCCGGCATAAGCACGAGGGACAAACGAGGAAGTACACCAACGACCCCTACGCGAACCATCCGGAGGCGGTCGTTGGTCTTTTATCGGAGTACACGGACGACGAACGATTGCTGGCCGCCGCATGGTTGCACGATACGATGGAGGATTGCGGCGTGAGTTATGGGGAGCTTTCCGCCGAGTTTGGTCCGTATGTGGCGACGCTCGTGTACTTGCTGACCAATGACGAGGAGGAAAAGGAGAGACTGGGCAAGGCCCGCTACATGAGCAAGAAGCTTGCGGCCCTTCCACCGGACGTCCTGATGATCAAACTGTGCGACATGCTCAATAACATGGACGGTACGCGTTCCCGGAGGCAGGCGGAAACGTATGTGGAGATTTTAAGGAGGGTGCGGGAAAAGAAACCCGCCGTCTGGAACGGGACGCATGAGGCCCTGGCGGAGAGGATCATGGAAACCTACCGGAAAAAGATTTTCTAAAGAGTAGTTAGTTTCCCGTTGTTTTCCCATGCCCGGCAGAGCTTGCACCTGCCGGGTTTTTTGATGCCCCGGTTCTTCCTCCCCCCCTCATTCCATGAGCACTCCATGGGCGGAGGTCTTCCTGTTACCTTGCTGCCGATGGGAGGGCAGCGGCCCCCTCCGTGCGGAGACCGGGAAGAACCAGCCGCCGTCCCGTCACCAAAACATATATACATTAAATAACATTATGGCTATATCAACCAAACCGTTCCACCCGTTGGACGCAGAAAACAACCGCCGTTACAAGGTCAAGAAAAAAGACGCTCCCAAGATTGACTGGCATAAGACGGAGGAAACCGGGGCACACGACTGGGAAGGCTATATCCGCATTCCGGAAGATGGAACCTACAATTTCACGATTCAGATTGACGACAACGGCTATCTGGAAATCAATGGTGAAAAGGTAGTGGAACTGACTGGCTCTCATTCCTCCACTTCCGCTTCAGGCAGTAAGGAACTTAAAAAGGGCTTTCACTATGCGAAACTGCATCATGAAAACCTTGCCGTACCGGAAGAAATTGCTCCCTACCCCAATGCAGAGGAATTTGTTCCTAAGATGGGAGATTCCGAACTGGAACTTTGGGAAATCGACGCTCCAAAAAATCTTTGGAATGTTGCCAATGCACAACGTCTACTGGGATGCTACAATGTAGTGGATTATCCCACCATGACTACAGATGATGTGTGGAACTATATTGGGGGATGGCTGAACGATAGCCACGTTTCGGGAGATACCAATTACATTAACAGTTGCGCCTTGCGTCTGAGCATTGCTCTTAGTAGTTATGGTATTGACCTTAATGGCGCTCCGGGAGCCAATAATATTGGGGCAGAAGGTAATTCCCAGGCGTTGGGGGGTAAAAAGCACGTTATCATCAGCGCGGCTCAAATGGCGGCTTATCTCCGTACCCTGCTGGGAACTCCTGATTATCCAGATGATGGAGAAAATGGCTACAACACTCCCCAGGCTGGAGACATTATCGTGTTTGGCGATAGTCTGCATGTGGGAATGTGTCCGGGAAATAACATTGGCGTAGGCAGTTTTATTTCCGGCCCCGTGTGGCTGCTCCAAAGATCGACACTGGATGACTAATAACTGATATTAAATAATATATTCATAGGGTGGACACTTTTTTTTGTGTTCACCCTATTTTTATTGAATATAAACCAAAAAATCAGTATCTAATATATACATATGAAGTATGTTTCTTTTTTTTGCGTTTTGTTTTCAGGGTTACTTTCAACCGTAGCCCATGGAGAGTCCGCCCCTTCTTCCCATGTTGCTACGCAAGCCGAAGTTGAACAGGATAGTTTTCTTTGGGGTACAGCTCGAGATTTAAAAAAAAGCGATGTGGTTCTGGCTGTCATCATTTACAAAGTAGTGTCCACTGACCAGGGAACGACGCACTATGCCCGCGTCGTTCAGTCGCTGCGGGGGGATATTCCTGTAGAAGCTCTGGTCAAATGGAACGGGCACGCCAATAAGCTTCCCGAGGGAAGCGCTCCCAAAATAACCCTGTCTTCCCATTGTTTGTTGACTTATGTTCTTACCTCTTCCAAGAACATAGAAAAACTGCTGAATACGCCGGAAGATTTTACTCCGGCTGACAGTATTTATGGACTGGATTCCTACAGCCTGGGCGATCACGTCAGTTATTTTCCGATGACGGAGAGTGACCCTGGCCGTGCCATGAAAAAGCTCCTGCATATCGAACCGGCAAAAATCACCGCCGAATCGGAAGCAGCCCGCTTTAAACCGGAATCCGGCAAGTAACCTGGTTTTCTTCCTTCTCCTTTCTTTTTGATTCACCAGGCGGATATGATTATATCCGCCTTGGTTGTTTTGAAAAAAAGATATAAAAGAGAGTATGAGCAAGCATGGGGTTTTTGAACGAAACATTTTCTTCATCCTGGCATTCCTGATTGCAGCGGGCACATGGGGCGCCATGGCGGACAGTCCGGATGCTCCGCTCATGGACAGCGAGCAAATCAAAGCTTGCCAGCAGGGGCATATGGAAGTCCTTTCATCCTATCTGGGTTCCGGGAATACGGTGGTCATGGCCTGCTCGTACAAGGCGGAATGGGAGCCGCCCGCTTCCCTAACCGGCAAGGGTATTCTGACTACGTATGCGGTCATTGTCAGGTCGGAACATCAGGATTTTCCTGTGGGAACCAAAGTGAAATGGGTAAATTATATTGAATCCCCCGGTTCTGTTGCCCAGAAAATCATCGACCGCTGGAAATCACCGGACGGCGAGCTTGTTTATATCATTAACCCCATGAAAGGAAGTGAGGGGAAAGGAGAGGACATCGCCAAGGTAAAAAATGACATTCCGGAACTCCTCGACTGTATTAGGTTTTCCATTGCAAATAAGAGTTTTTATCATCATTTACGAGCCATGCTTGATATTCCGGTTCGGAGGGAGCAATGATTCCCATTTCCTTTTCTCCTGGGGGCATTGTCCTTCTCTTAAAAAGAATCTTGACTGAAAATGCAAAAAATCCTCTAATTATAAGGACAATATCAATATTTATCTATGGAATCCGCCTCTTATGTCTGGAACTTGATCAGCAACAACGCCCTGCTGGCAACGCTGGTTGCCACGGCATGCGTAGGGGCTATTTCCGCCATTTACAAATCCCTGAAGCATCATGGCTTGCTGAAGCTTCCCCTC
>ERZ827492.221-NODE-221-length-59392-cov-6.739269_pt1 | contig 59392 bp, 55 predicted proteins | sample MGYA00519704_ERZ827492 | MGnify/ENA primary metagenome ERZ827492 (study PRJEB31778, sample SAMEA3449325) | human gut metagenome | biome: human gut; feature: human-associated habitat; material: faeces | place: United Kingdom | collected 2010/2012 ... | reverse complement strand
AATCTCTGCCGCGCCCGCCGCCGCAAAAACGGACGATCAGCGCGAAAATTCGGCTACGCGGCGCGCCGCCTCCTGGGCGAGCTGGGCCAGCGGCGCGTCCGCGACGCCCACGACGAGGTTGTCGCAGTGGTTGACAGGCACGAGCACCCGCTTTGCCGGGCTGGAGCCGACGGCCGCAGCCATGGCCGGGGTGATCTCCCCCAGCAGTGCGTCCGCGATGACGATGCCCAAGGGCCCGGCGATGACGTCCGCCCGGCGGCAGCCCACCAGCACCGCGTTTTCGCCCGTGGCCGCGCTGTCCGCGCCGGCCCGGAGCATGGCGGCCGTCGCCGCGGAATTCGTGCCCACGGCCGTGATGGCCGCGCTGGGGCAGGCGGCCTTGATCGCCTGCACGAGCTGGCGGCCGATGCCGCCGCCCTGCCCGTCGATGACAAGAACCTGAAGCATGGTTGTTTTCTCCTTCCCCGCGCGTGCCGCGCGGCGAGCGTATCCAATCAAAAAGATCTAGCGGGCGGGCGCGACGAGCTGCACGGCCCGGGGCAGGCAGCGCGCGCATACCTGCGTCAGGAGCCCGGCGCGCTCGCCGTCCGCGGTCCATTCCGTCGGGACGGTGAAGCGCATCTCGACCTCCCGTGCGTGCAGAAAGACGAAGTAGCGCTCGTCGAACCGGCCGCGTGCAAGGTCGCGCAGGGCGCGCGGCGTGGGCGGCCGGCGGATGAGCAGCACCTCGAGCTTGCCGTCGTCGAACACGACGCCCGCGCGGTCCAGATCGATCAGCCCCGCGATGCGCGTGCTGTTGGAGATGCTGCCGAAGTAGAAGTCGCCCTCCAGGCGCTGGCCGTCCGCCACGAGCGTCAGGCGCCGGGGCCGGAGCGCAAAGACCTCCGGCAGGCCGCAGACGAAATACGCCGTGCGCCCCAGCGCGTTCTTCAGGCGCTGGGGCGTCGCATAGGCCGTCTGCACAAAGGCGCCGAAGGAGGCCACGTAGTCGAAGAGCTGCTTCTCGCAAAGGAGGCCCACGTCGTGGTCGCGCACGGGCCCCGTCACCGCGAGCTCCATGGCGCGGGAGAGCTTTGTCGGCAGGCGCAGCGCGTGCGCGAGGTCGTTCGTCGTGCCGGTCGGCACGTAGCCGACGGGCACGCGCACGCCCGCGCGCAGAAGGCCGTCCAGCACCTCGTTGAGCGTGCCGTCCCCGCCGCAGCAGATCACGCGCGCAAAGTCGCCGCCGCGCGCCTCCGCCACGCTGCGCGCCTGGCCGGGCGCGCTCGTTGCGTAGACGGTCGCCATCTGCCCGCCCTCGCACAGCCGCTGCACGAGCGGATAGAGCGCCCGGCGCGCGGCCCTGTGCCCGGCCACGGGGTTGATGATGAGCAGAACCTTCCCGCTGTCCATGCCTTCACCTCGATCGTCCGCGAAAAAAATAGTTTTACTGCTAATGAGTATACGGATCGCATTCGCGCTTGTCAATCGAGCGTCTGTGAATTTTGTCGAAGCAGGAAGCGACAATGCCGGCGCCCCGCCATCGCGGAGCGCCGGCATGCGCCTGGCTGCAGCCGGGGGGCTATTCCGGCAACTTCCGGCCGCAGTTCGGGCAGAAGGCGTACTCCGGCCCCGTCTTTTCCCCGCAGTAGGGGCAGAAGTTCGTCCCGCCGTTGGGGTCGTAGTCCTCCTGCGGGGTCTCGTCCGCGGGGCTGCCGAAGCGCTCGTTGAGCGGGTCCGGCTCCTCGCGCTCGTCGGTGATGTCAAAGGCGGAGTAGCGGTTCTTCTGGCCGGCGTTGCGGAAGTTATAGACCGCCTGCACCACGCCCCAGACGACAAAGAGCACGCCAAAGAGCCAGAAGAGCACCGGCGCGCCGGAGCTTGCGGCAAGGAGCGTCCACAGCACGCCAAAGCCTGCGGCAAAGAGCGAGCCGAAGCCCGCCATCTTGGAGGGGCCGCGCCCAGGTTTGATGCTTCTCATATCCTGATCCTCCTACAAGCCTGCATTCTGAAGATAAGCATAGCGCAGATGCGCGCAAAGCGCAAGCCTGGCCTTCCGACAAAACGTGGGGAAGAGATTTGGGCATTTTCCGCGCGGCCACTTTGCATTTCGGGGGAAACATGTTAAAATATACGCAGAACCTTTCTATGGAGGTGTGTTCCCATGTACGATAACCTTCCGGTTGTCAAGCTCGGCCTGGTTGCCACCAGCCGCGACTGTTTCCCCATCCAGCTCTCGGCAAAGCGCAAGGCGGCGGTCGTGGACGCCTACACCAAGGCGGGCGGCGAGATCGTCGATATTCCCACCATCATTGAATCCGAAACCGACGCCATGAAGGCGCTGGAGGAGGTCAAGGCGAACGGCTGCAACGCGCTGGTCGTGTTCCTGGGCAACTTCGGCCCCGAGGGCCCGGAGACCATGCTGGCCGACAAGTTCGGCGGCCCGACGATGTTCGTCGCGGCGGCCGAGGAGACCGGCGACGACCTGATCGACGGCCGCGGCGACGCGTACTGCGGCATGCTCAACGCCAGCTACTCCATCGGCCTGAAGTCCCTCAAGAACGTCTACATCCCCGAGTACCCCGTGGGCACGGCGGACGAGATCGCCTCGATGATCTGCGAGTTCATCCCGATCGCGGCGGTCCGCATCGGCCTGAGCAACCTCAAGGTCTTCTCCTTCGGCCCGCGCCCCTACGACTTCATCGCCTGCAACGCGCCCATCAAGCCCCTGTTCGACCTGGGCATCAACATCCAGGAGAACTCCGAGCTGGACCTGTTCGCGGCCTTTAACGACCACGCGAACGATCCGCGCATCGCAGAAGTCGCGGCCGACATGGCCAAGGAGCTCGGCGCGGACAACCCCTACGCCGGCATCCTGCCCAAGCTCGCGCAGTACGAGATCACCCTGCTCGACTGGGCCGAGGCCAACAAGGGCGCGGCCAAGTATTACGTCTTTGCCAACAAGTGCTGGCCGGCCTTCCAGACGCAGTTCGGCTTTGTGCCCTGCTACGTCAACAGCCGCCTGACGGGCCGCTGTATCCCCGTTTCCTGCGAGGTGGACATCTACGGCGCGGTTTCGGAGTACATCCTCTGCTGCGTCACGGGCGCGGCCCCCACGCTCCTGGACATCAACAACACCGTGCCCGAGGACATGTACGAGCAGGAGATCAAGAACACCACCGACTACCAGCTCACCGATACCTTCATGGGCTTCCACTGCGGCAACACCGCTTCCTGCTACCTCAAGAAGCCGCACATGAACTACCAGCGCATCATGAAGCGCTCCCTGGAGCCGGATGCCGAGCCCAACATCACCCGCGGCACCCTGGAGGGCGACATCCTGCCCAGCGACATCACCTTCTTCCGCCTGCAGGGCACGGCGGACTGCAAGCTGCAGTCCTATGTGGCGCAGGGCGAGGTGCTGCCCGTCGCGACCCGCTCCTTCGGTGGCATCGGCGTGTTCGCCATCCCGGAGATGAAGCGCTTCTACCGCCATGTGCTCGTCGCCAAGCACTACCCGCACCACGGCGCGGTCGGCTTTGCGCACGTGGGCAAGGTCCTCTTTGAGGCCATGAAGCTGCTGGGCGTGCCGGACATCGCGTTCAACCAGCCCAAGGGCATGCTCTACAAGGGCGAGAATCCCTTCGCGTAAAGGGTTTCGCTTCCCAAAACAACACAGGGCGCCTGCCTCCCGGCGACTCGGGCGGCGGGCGCCCTTTTTTTTTGCCCGCTTGTCAGCGCCGCAGAAGCTGTGCTATACTGGACATGTTTGCGAAACAGCGAAAAAAACGGAGGAACGCGGATGAGCGGAAAGAGCAGGGGAATGGTCGGGGAGATCGTGGCGCTGTCCTGGCCGACGGTTGTGGAACAGGCGCTGCAGACGGTGGTGCAGTTCGCGGATTCGGCCATGGTGGGGCGGATCGGCGCGCAGGCCTCGGCGAGCGTGGGCATGACCACGTCGGTGACGTGGCTGGTCAACGCGCCGCTGTTCGCCATGGGCGTCGGGGTCCTGGCGACCATCGCGCGCGCGAGCGGCGCCGGGGATACGGACACGGCCAAGCGCGCGGCCTCGCAGTCGATCCTGCTGGCGCTTGTGATCGGCGTGTGCGTCGGCGCGCTGACGCTGGCCGTAAGTCCGTTTCTGCCGACCTGGCTGGGCGCGGATCCCGCGCTGCACGCCGACGGCGCGGCCTATTTTGCCATCATCTGCGCGCCCATGCTCTTTCGGGCCAGCATCGTCATCTTCGGCTCGGTGCTGCGCGCGGTCGGCGACATGAAGACGCCCATGGTGGTCAACCTCTCGGTCAACGCGATCAACGTGGTCCTCAACTACTTCCTGATCTATGAAACGCACACGGCGCACCTGGGGCCGCTTTCGCTGCTCATGCCGGGCGCGGGCTGGGGCGTGCGCGGCGCGGCGGCGGCCACGGCGGTCTCGTATGTGGCGGGAGGCGTGGCGATGTTCCTTGCCATGATGCACAACCGCAAGGTCTCGCCGCGCGGCATCCCCCTGCGCCTGGACAAGCGCATCATGGGCGACTGCGTGCGCATCGGCGCGCCGGTCGCGCTCTCGCGCGTGGGCGCGTGCCTGGGGCAGGTCGTCTTCTCCTCGCAGGTGACGCGGCTTGGCACGACGGCGCTGGCCGCGCACTCCCTGGCGCTCACGGCGGAGCAGGCCTTCTACATCCCCGGATACGGCATGCAGGCCGCCGCGGCGACGCTCTGCGGCAACGCGCTGGGCGCCCGGGACGGCAAGCGCCTGCGCGACGTGGCCCGCACCTCCGTCCTGCTTGCCGCGGGCGTCATGGCGGTGACGGGGTCGATCCTGTTCCTCTTCCCGGGGTTCATGATGTCCCTCTTCACGCCGGACGAGCAGGTCATAGAGCTTGGGCAGAGCGTGCTGCGGATCGTGGCCGTGTCCGAGCCCGTCTTTGGCGCCTCGATCATCCTGGAGGGCGTGTTCGACGGCATCGGCGACACGCGCACGCCGCTGGTGATCTCCATCGCCACGATGTGGGGCGTGCGGATTCTCGCGACCTATCTCTGCGTCAATTGGCTGCACCTGGGGCTCACGGCGGTGTGGTGCTGCATGGTTGCCGACAACGTCGCCCGCGGCGCGCTGCTCTTTGCGCGCTACGTCCGCGGGCGGTGGAAGCAGTCCGTCGGCCTGGAGGAGGCCGGATGACCGCCCCCAAGAGAAGAAAAAAGCCTTGCGGATGCAGGGCCTTTTTCGTATAATAAAGCCGTCAACCGAAACCCAAACCAAATCGAAAAGGAAGTGCAGGCTCGTGTTGGACAAGCCGCTTTCGCGGGAAGAGATGATTCGCGTCGTCGAGGGCCGGGGCGCGGCCCGGCGCATCCCCATCGCCGTGCAGCACTGGGTTTCCCCGAGCGCCATGGGACAAAATGAGGCGGAGTGCCGCCGCATCCTGGAGACGTATCCCTGCGACTTTGAGAAGATCTCCTTCCGGATTCCCGACGTCTTCACGGCGCCGGCGGACGATCCGTCCTATCGCTGGATGAACTGCGACAACCCGTTTCCGCCCGGAACGCCCCTGGACGCCGTCAGCGCCATCGAGGACTGGGACCAGCTGGACGGAATCCTCGCGGACTTCCCGGACCCCTGCTACCCGGGGCTGATCCCGGAGGACGCGCCCCCGGTGGGCGATCGCTACCGCGTGGGCCTGTGGTGGTATTGGCTCTTTGAGCGGTTTTGGTCGCTGCGCGGCATGGAGAACGCGCTCTGCGACTTTTACGAGAATCCGGAGCAGGTGCACCGCCTGTTCCGCAAGCTGACGGACTTCTACAAGGTGATGCTGCGCCGGGGCCGGGAGGAGCTGCGCCTGGACGCGGTCTGGACGAGCGACGACATCGGCACGCAGACGGCGCCCTTCTTCTCCCCGAAGATCTTCCGGGAGTTCTTCAAGCCCTATTACCAGGAGCTGGTGGCCTATGCGCACGAGCTGGGCATGCACTTCTGGCTGCACTGCTGCGGAAACATCCTGGCCTTCCTCCCGGACCTGATCGAGATCGGCGTGGACGTGCTGCACCCGATCCAGAAGTACACCATGGACGAGCGCGAGGTCGCGCAGAAGTACGGCAAGGACCTGTGCATCTGGGCGGGATTCGACGTGCAGCGCATCATCCCCTACGGCACGCCGGAGGACGTCCGGCGGGAGGTGCGCTTCCTGCTGGATACCTATGCCCGGCCGGAGGGGCGGCTGATCCTGGCGGCGGGCAACAACATGACGCCGGATACCCCGATGGAGAGCCTGGAGGCGCTGCTGGACGAGGCCCTGCGCTATGGCGAAGAGGTCTGCAAAAGGTTCCATTAAGTGACAAAAATCGCCCCAAGGGAGGCAAAACGCTTCCCCTTGGGGCGATTTTTTTTGCGGATTTCAGGCATCCTTGATCTGCATGTCGTGGAGCTTTTGGTAGATGCCGCCCAGGGCCATGAGCTCTTCATGCGTGCCCTGCTCGCGGATGCGGCCGCCGCGCAGGACGTAGATGCAGTCGCAGTCGCGGATGGTGGACAGGCGGTGCGCGATGATGATCGTCGTCCTGCCGGAGGAGACGTTGCGCACGGACTGCTGGATGAGCTGCTCGGTGTCCGTGTCGATGGAGGCCGTGGCCTCGTCCAGGACGAACACGGCCGGGTTGTGCGCGATGGCCCGCGCAAAGGAGAGCAGCTGGCGCTGGCCCGCGGAGAAGGTGGACCCGCGCTCGGTCACCGGGTAGTCCATGCCGCCGGGCAGCTCCGCGATGAAGCGGTCCGCGCAGGCCAGGTGCAGCGCCTGCGCGACCTGCTCGTCCGTGATCTCCTGGTTGCCCAGGCGCACGTTTTCCGCAATGCTGCCCGAGAACAGGAACACGTCCTGCAGGACGACGGCCACGCGCCGGCGCAGCTGCTCGAGCGAGAACTGCGCGATGTCCTGGCCGTCCAGCAGGATGCGGCCCTTCTGGATGTCGTAAAAGCGCGAGATCAGCGAGATGATGGTGGACTTTCCCGCGCCGGTCGTGCCGACAAAGGCGACGGACTGCCCCGGCTCGATCGTGAAGGACACGTCCTTGAGCACCCAGTTTTCCCCCTCGTAGGCGAACCAGACGTGCTGGAACTCCACGCGGCCCTCGACCGTTTCCAGGGGCTTGCCGGTCACGGTGTCCTCGAGCTGGCTCTCGTCGTCCAGCAGCTCGAAGATGCGGTCCGTGGAGACCACGGCGGAGGAGACGGTGGTGTACTTTTCCGCCAGGTCGTTGATGGGCTCAAAGAACTGCTTGATGTAGTTGGTGAAGGCGTAGAGCATGCCGATCTCCAGCGTGCCCAGGCCGATCTGCCCGCAGCCGTACCAGACGAGGATCGCAATGCCGAGCTGGTTGACGACCTCTACCAGCGGCCGCATGAGGCTGTTCATGCGCACCTGCAGGCGCGCCGCCTTGTAGTAGCCATAGTTCAGCTCGTCAAACTCCGCGTGCTTCTCCTTTTCCTTGCGGAAGATCTGCACCAGGCGCATGCCCGACATGTTCTCGGAGAAGAAGCCGTTGATCTGCCCGGTCAGCGCCTTGAGCCGCACAAAGTTGCGCCGGAGCCGCCCGCGCACGAGGATCGTGATCAGCGCGATCAGCGGCACCACCGCAAAGGCCACCAGCGCCAGCCGCCAGTTCATCCACAGCATCATCACAACAATGCCCAGCAGCATGAACACGTCCTTGAACAGGTTGACCAGCACGTCCGAGAAGAGCTCGTTGAGCGTCTCGACGTCGTTGGTCGCGCGGGTGATGAGCCGGCCGGAGGAGAAGTGATCCAGCGTCTTCATGGACATGTGCTGGATGTGGTTGAACACGCGGCGGCGGATGTCCATGAGGATGCTCTGGCCCATGCGGTTGACCATCACCGCCTCGGAGACGTTGAGGACCGAGGACAGGGCGACGCACGCCATGTAGCCCAGGGCGAGGACCCAGACCGCGTCCAGCCCCTGGTCCGGCCGCCCGGCGGTCAGGTACCGGTCGATGACGACCTCCAGGATGTAGGGCTTGGCCAGCTCCGCGGCGTTGACGAGGAGGACCATCAGCAGGCAGAGCAGGAGCGTCTTGAGCTGCGGCCGGAGGAACGGGAGCAGGCGGGAGAGCCCGCGGCGGTTCTTATTCATCGTCGTCCACCTCCCCGCTCTCCTGCTTGCGCGCGGTGCTGGCGTACTGGCCGCCCAGGGCCATGAGCTGCTCGTGCGTGCCGTGCTCGACGATGCGCCCGCGCTCCAGGACCAGGATCTCGTCGCAGTTTTGCAGGGCGCTGACGCGGTGCGCCACGACGATGCCCGAGGTGCCGCCCGCGAACACGCCGCGCAGGGACTGCCAGATGTCCTGCTCGGTCTTGGCGTCCACGGCCGAGAGCGCGTCGTCCAGGATCAGGATCCTGGGGCGCTTGACCAGCGCCCGCGCGATGGAGATGCGCTGCTTCTGCCCGCCGGAGAGCGTCACGCCGCGCTCGCCGACCTGGGTCTGAAAGCCGTCCGGAAACTCCTGAATGGAGTCGTAGATGTCCGCGAGCTTTGCCGCCTGCTCGATGTCCTCCATCGTGGCCTCCGGCGCGTAAAAGCGGATGTTCTCCGCGATCGTCGCGGAGAAGAGGAAGTTGTCCTGCGGAACGTAGCCGATGCTGCCCCGCAGCACGTCCAGCGCGATGTCGTGGATGTCCGCGCCGTCAAAGGAGATCATGCCGCGCGCGGGGTTGAAGAGCTTGAGCAGCAGGTTGCACAGCGTGGTCTTCCCGCTGCCCGTGTGGCCGAGGATGCCCAGCGTCTTTCCGGGCTTGAGCTCGAAGGAGACGTCCCGCAGGGCCGCGTCGCCGCCGTCCGGGTAGTGGAAGGTCAGATTGGAGACGCGGATCTCGCCCTGCAGGGGGCCCTTGTGCTTGTTGACGGCCGCGTCGACCACGGTGGGCGGCGTCTCCACGACCGCGGCGTAGCGCTTGAGCGAGGCAAGGCCGCGCTGCAGGATGTTCGTCACACGCGCGACGGACTGCACGGGGCTGATGATGAGCGTCAGATACCCGTTGAAGGCCACGAGCTCGCCCAGGGTGATGACGCCCGTGCGCACCAGGTGGCTGCCGTAGATCAGGCAGATGGTGAAGCTGATGCCGAAGATGAAGCTGACCATCGGGCTCATGGCCGAGGAGACCTTGACCATGGAGACGTTCGTGTCGCGCATGTCGCGGTTGAGGGATTCGAAGCGCTCGACCTCGGGCGTCTCCTGCGCGTAGGCCTTGATGACGCGGATGCCGGAGATGTTCTCCTGCACGCGGTCCGACACCGCCGCAAACGCCTCCTGCACGCGGCGGAAGCGCTCCCGCGTGATGGAGCCGAGCCGGAAGATCAGCACGAGCAAAAAGGGAATCGGGATCAAGCACGCCAGCGCCAGGCGCAGGTTCACGCCCGCGCCCATCTGGAAGATGGAGAACGCGCCCGTGAACAGGCTCGTGCAGGCCAGCGCAAAGCCCGGGCCGAACGTCATGCGGATGGCGTTGACGTCGTTGATGGCGTAGGCCATGAGGTCGCCCGTCTTCTGGTGGTTGAAGAAGTCCGGGCCCAGGGATTGCAGGTGCGTAAAGAGCGTGTTGCGCAGCCACATCTCCATCCGGCGCGCGTTGCCGTTGATGAACGAGCGCCAGATCGACCGCGTCAGGAAAATGCCCGCGGCGGCCGCCACCATCCAGCACAGCGTGCGGAAGACCGCCGCGCGGTCGATCACGGGCTCGCGCATCAGGTCCACCGCCTCGCCCAGCAGGCGCGCCGGAACGACGTCCAGCGCCGCGTTGGCGATCAGGAAGACGAGCCCGGGCAGATAGCGCCACCCTTCTTTCTTAAAAAAGCCGCTGAGTACCCCCACTGTTTTCCTCCTTTTTGCAGGCGCCCGTTGTCTATGTATGGAGTTGTGCGCCTGCGGTAACGATTTCCCACGTCCGATTATACCACACCTCCCGGGAGAATTTCCACTCCCTGCATAAATTTTGCCGGGTGGACCAAAATACGGGTAAACCAGTAAGGAGGTACAGCGCATGGAATTCAAGGGTTCGCGAACCGAGGCCAACCTGATGGCCGCCTTCTCCGGCGAGTCCATGGCCCGGAACAAGTACGATTTTTACGCAAAGGTGGCCCGCAGCGAGGGGCTGATCCAGGTTGCGGAGATCTTTGAGGAGACGGCCCGCAACGAGCACTACCACGCAAAGCTCTGGTACCGCTCCCTGGGCAAGCTCGGCGGCACGGCCGAAAACCTCAAGGACGCGCAGGCCGGCGAGCACTACGAGTGGACGGACATGTACGCGCGCTTTGAGCGCGAGGCGCTGGACGAGGGCTTTGACCGCATGGCCGCGCTCTTCCGCATGGTGGGCAACATCGAGCGGATGCATGACGAGCGCTACGGCGCCTTCATCGCACAGCTGGAGAAGGACCTGCTCTACCGCAAGGCGCAGCCCATCCGCTGGATCTGCACGGTCTGCGGGCGCGTGCACGAGGGCACGGAGCCGCCCGAGTTCTGCCCGGTCTGCGGCCATCCGCGCGGCCACTTCAAGCCCGCGGAGAAGATCACGGACGTCTAAGCCCGCGCCAACCCCCGCAAAAAAGGCCCCGAACCGCGCATTTTTGCGGTTCGGGGCCTTGCAGCTTGCAGTGGAAGCCAAGCGTTTGGGCCGCAGGCCAATACGCCGGCCGGCCCCCGAGCCGCCGTCGGCAGCTCGGGGCAAATCGGAGGAGGTGGGCCAAATGCCCGCTTTCCGGTATTCGGCGCGTTGTGCGCGCAGCGCGTGGGAAGGCCCCGAAGCGCACATTCTGCGGTTCGGGGCCTTGCAGCTTGCAGTGGAAGCCAAGCGTTTGGGCCGCAGGCCAATACGCCGGCCGGCCCCCGAGCCGCCGTCGGCAGCTCGGGGCAAATCGGAGGAGGTGGGCCAAATGCCCGCTTTCCAGTATTCGGCGCGTTGTGCGCGCAGCGAGTGGGAAGGCCCCGAACCGCGCATTTTTGCGGTTCGGGGCCTTGGCTTTACGATAGGACCTTTTGCAGCCACTGGCCGGTGTAGCTTTCCGGGACGCGGGCGACCTCCTCGGGCGTGCCCTGCGCCACGATCGTGCCGCCGCCGTCGCCGCCCTCGGGGCCGAGGTCGATGATGTGGTCCGCGGTCTTGATGACGTCCAGGTTGTGCTCGATGACCAGGACCGAGTTCCCCGCGTCGGTGAGCTTTTGCAGCATCTCGATCAGGCGCTCGACGTCGGCCATGTGCAGGCCGGTCGTCGGCTCGTCCAGGATGTAGAGCGTGCGGCCGGTGCTCGCGCGCGAGAGCTCGGTGGCGAGCTTGATGCGCTGGGCCTCGCCGCCGGAGAGCTGCGTGGAGGGCTGGCCGAGCTTGATGTAGCCCAGGCCCACGTCGTAGAGCGTGCGCAGCTTGCGGTAGATCTGCTTGTAGTTCTCGAAGAACTCCATGGCCTGCTCGACGGTCATGTCCAGCACGTCGTAGATGCTCTTGCCCTTGTAGCGGACCTCGAGCGTCTCGCGGTTGTAGCGGTGGCCCTTGCACACGTCGCAGGGGACGTAGATGTCGGGCAGGAAGTGCATCTCGATCTTGATGATGCCGTCGCCCGCGCAGGCCTCGCACCGGCCGCCCTTGACGTTGAAGGAGAAGCGGTTCGCCTTGTAGCCGCGGGCCTTGGCCTCCGGCACGCCGGCGAACACGTTGCGGATCAAATCGAACATGCCCGTGTAGGTCGCGGGATTGGAGCGCGGCGTGCGGCCGATGGGCGACTGGTCGATGTCGATGACCTTGTCCAGCGCCTCGATGCCGTCGATGCCGTCGTGCGCGCCGGGGCGCGTGCGCGCGCGGTTCAGGTCGCGGGAGAGGGCCTTGCGCACGATCTCGTTGACGAGCGTGGACTTGCCCGAGCCGGAAACGCCCGTGACGCAGGTGAAGACGCCCAGCGGGATGCGCACGTCGATGTTCTTGAGGTTGTGCTCGCGCGCGCCGCGCACGAGCAGCTCGCCCGTGGGCTTGCGCCGGTGCGCGGGCACGGCGATCTTCCGCGCGCCGGAGAGGAACTGCCCGGTCAGGGAGTTCGGGTTGCGCATGATCTCCTCGGCCGTGCCGCAGGCCACGACCTCGCCGCCGTGCACGCCCGCGCCCGGGCCGATGTCCACGATGTAGTCCGCCTGGCGCATGGTGTCCTCATCGTGCTCGACGACGATGACGGTGTTGCCGATGTCGCGCAGGTGCTTGAGGGTTTGCAGCAGGCGGTCGTTGTCGCGCTGGTGCAGGCCGATGGAGGGCTCGTCCAGGATGTAGAGCACGCCCATGAGCGAGGAGCCGATCTGCGTGGCCAGGCGGATGCGCTGGGCCTCGCCGCCGGAGAGCGTGCCCGCCGAGCGCGAAAGGGTCAGGTATTCCAGGCCCACGTCGCACAGGAAGCCCAGGCGGTTGTCGATCTCCTTGAGGATCTGGCGCGCGATGCGCTCCTCCTTCTCGGTGAGGGTGAGCTGGGAGAGGAAGCTGCGCGCCTTGCGCACGGAGAGGTCCGACAGCGCGGCGATGTTCAGCCCCCCGACCGTCACCGCGAGCGACACGGGCTTTAGGCGCTGGCCGCGGCAGTCCGGGCAGGGGATGTTGGACATGTAGGCCTCGTACTCCTCGCGCATGCCGGGGGAGTTCGTCTCCCGGTAGCGGCGCTCCAGGCTCGGGATGACGCCCTCAAAGGGCGCGGAGTACGTGGTCGTGCGGCCGTCGCGCTCGTAGTGCAGGGAGAGCTTTTCGCCCTTTGTGCCGTAGAGCAGCGCGTCCAGCGCCTCGCGGGGCAGGTCCTTGACCGGGACGTCCAGCGAGAAGCCGTACCGCTCGGCCATGGCCGCAAGGTACATGTTGAAGATGGACCCGTCCGCGCCCGAGTTCCAGCCCGTGACGCGCAGGGCGCCCTCGTTCAGGGAGAGGTCGCGGTTGGGCAGGATCAGCTCCGGGTCCATGCGCATCAGCGTGCCCAGGCCCGAGCACGTGGGGCAGGCGCCGTAGGGGTTGTTGAAGGAGAACATGCGCGGGGTGAGCTCCTCCAGGCTGATGCCGCAGTCCGGGCAGGCGTAGTTCTGGGAGAAGAGCATCTCCTCGCCGTCGATGACGTCCAGCACGATCAGCCCGCCGGAGACCTTCATGGCCGTCTCCAGCGAATCGGTCAGGCGCTTGTTCATCCCCTCGCGCACGACCAGGCGGTCCACCACCGCCTCGATGGTGTGCTTTTTGTTCTTCTCCAGGTGGATTTCCTCGTCCAATTCGCGCATTTCCCCGTCGATGCGCACGCGCACGTAGCCGTCGCGCTTGAGGTCCTCCAGGACCTTGACGTGCTCGCCCTTCCGGCCGCGGATCACGGGCGCGAGCACCTGGATGCGCGTGCGCTCCGGCAGGGCGAGGACCTGGTCGACCATCTGGTCCACGGTCTGCTGGCGGATCTCCCGGCCGCACTTGGGGCAGTGCGGGATGCCGATGCGCGCGTAGAGCAGGCGCAGGTAGTCGTGGATCTCCGTGACGGTGCCGACCGTGGAGCGGGGGTTCTTGCTCGTGGTCTTCTGGTCGATGGAGATGGCGGGCGAGAGGCCCTCGATGTAGTCCACGTCCGGCTTTTCCATCTGGCCGAGGAACTGGCGGGCGTAGGAAGAGAGGGATTCGACGTAGCGGCGCTGGCCTTCGGCGTAGAGCGTGTCAAAGGCGAGGGAGGACTTGCCGGACCCGGATAGGCCGGTCAGCACCACCAGCTTGTTGCGCGGGAGCTCCACGTCCACGTTTTTCAGGTTGTGCTCGCGGGCGCCCTTGATGAAGATGCGGTCGTTCATGGGAACAATAAACCTCCTGGATTAAGGACAAGAGGGGGGAATCTCCTTATTTTCTGCGGCGCTTGCGCGGCGCGCGGCGGCCGGGCACGGCGCTGCGCCCGCCCGGGGCCCGGTCCGCGCTCGCCTTTTCGCCGCGCAGGACGAGGATCTCGTCGCGGTACTTGGCGGCCTGCTCGAAGTCCAGGCGGCCGGCGGCCTCGAGCATCTGCTCCTCCAGGTGCTGGATGGCCAGCTGCTTTTCCTCGTCGCTGAGCACGCTTTCTGTGGCCTCCTCCGGCGCGCGGGAGACGACCAGCAGGTCCGCCACGGCCTTGCGCACGGTCTGCGGGGTGATGTGGTGCTCCTCGTTGTAGGCCATCTGGATGGCGCGGCGGCGGTTCGTCTCGTCGATGGCCTTGCGCATGGAGTCGGTCACGGTGTCGGCGTACATGATGACCTTGCCGTCCACGTTGCGCGCGGCGCGGCCGATGGTCTGGATGAGGGAGGTCTCGCTGCGCAGGAAGCCTTCCTTATCTGCGTCCATGATGGCGACCATCTCCACCTCCGGCAGGTCCAGGCCCTCGCGCAGCAGGTTGATGCCCACCAGCACGTCGAACTTGCCCAGGCGCAGGTCGCGAAGGATCTCGATGCGCTCGAGCGTGTCCACGTCCGAGTGCAGGTAGTTGACCTTGATGCCCAGCTCCTTGAGGTAGTCCGTCAGGCTCTCGGCCATGCGCTTGGTCAGCGTCGTCACCAGCACGCGGCAGGAGCGGCCCGTCACCTCGCGGATGCGGCCGACCAGGTCGTCCACCTGGCCCTGCGCCGGGACGAGCACGATCTCCGGGTCCACAAGGCCCGTGGGGCGGATGATCTGCTCGACGACCTTGCCGGTCGTGGCCATCTCGTACGGGCCGGGCGTTGCGGAGACGAAGATGCGCTGGCCGATGCGCTCCTCGAACTCGTCAAAGCGCAAGGGGCGGTTGTCGTAGGCGGAGGGCAGGCGGAAGCCGTATTCCACCAGCTCCTTCTTGCGGGCGCGGTCGCCGGCGTACATGGCGCGGATCTGCGGAATGGTCACGTGCGACTCGTCCACGATGAGCAGGAAGTCCTTGGGAAAGTAGTCCAGCAGGGTGAACGGCGCCTGGCCCGGCTGCCGCCCGTCAAAGTAGCGGGAATAGTTTTCAATGCCCGAGCAAAAGCCGATCTCGCGCAGCATCTCGATGTCGTAGTTCGTGCGCTGCTCCAGGCGCTGCGCCTCCAGGAGCTTGTCCTGGTCGCGGAAGAACTGCACCTGCTTGGCCAGGTCCTGCTCGATGACGTCGATCTGCCGGTCGAGCTGCTGGCGGGAGATGGCGTAGTGCGTCGCCGGGAAGATCAGCACATGCTTCAGGTGCGCGGAGACCACGCCTGTGACCGGGTCGAACTCGCTGATGCGGTCGATCTCGTCGCCGAAGAACTCCAGGCGCAGCGCCTTGGACTGCTGGCCGACGGGGAAGACCTCCAGCACGTCCCCGCGCACGCGGAAGGTGCCGCGGGAGAAGTCGATGTCGTTGCGGTCGTATTGGTTTTCCACCAGCAGCGCGATGACCTCGTCCCGGTCCTTCTGCATCCCCTCGCGCAGGGAGAGCGTCATGTTCTCGTACTCCGAGGGATCGCCCATGGAATAGATGCAGGAGACGGAGGAGACGATGATGACGTCCCGCCGCTCGGAGAGCGCCGCCGTCGCGCTGTGGCGCAGGCGGTCGATCTCGTCGTTGATGGAGGAATCCTTTTCGATGTAGGTGTCCGTCGTCGCGATGTAGGCCTCGGGCTGGTAGTAATCGTAATACGAAACGAAGTATTCCACCGCGTTGTCCGGGAAGAGCTCCTTGAACTCCGAGCAGAGCTGCGCGGCCAGCGTCTTGTTGTGCGCGAGCACCAGCGTCGGGCGCTGCACGCGTTCGATGACGTTGGCCATGGTGAAGGTCTTGCCCGAACCCGTCACGCCCAGCAAGACCTGCGTGCGCAGGCCGTCCTCCAGCCCTTCCACCAGCGCGTCGATGGCCTGGGGTTGATCGCCCTGCGGCTTCATTTTGGATTGAATCTGAAAAAGCGGCATTGCGGAATACCCCCTTTTTTTCGCGTGTGGTCGCCATGTCTCCTTATTATACCACGGAGGGGCGATTTGTTAAGCGCCTTTCGACATTCTTAATCCCGCGTTCGCCTGATCTGGCAGGAAGAGACTGCCGCGCAGGTTTTTGCCGCATTCGGGCCATGCTAAGGGCGTGGAGGTGGATGCAGCTTGCGTGAACAGATGACGAACCAAACCTTGAAGAAGCTCCGCCGCGACTCGCTGGAGGAGTACCTCCGGGACGACGGCTACCCCAGCATGAGCGACACGGCCTCGGCGCAGGAGTGCACGGGCTTGTTCCCCACGCCGCCAAAGACGGAGGCGGAATACGAGAGCCTGCGGAAGATGCACGGCATGCAGACGCCCAGCCTTTCCGCCGGGCGCGGCGAGAAGCGGAGGTGAGGGCCATGGATCGGGAAAACGACTACTACGGGCCGCGGGGATTCCATGCGCTGATGGAGCACCACCCCGCCGCCAGCGACTACTTCCACTCGCTGCCCAAGGACGTGCAGGACCAGCTCCTGCGCCGGGCGCACAGCATCGAGACCGAGGACAGCCTCCACGCGCAGGCGCGGCACTATCTCCGGTCCCGGTGAGGAATCGGGGGAACCGGCTGCGGCCGCTTCCCTCGATTTTTTTTCTGGCAAATCGGCCGGCGCTTTCCCTAGGGTAAGTAGATTATGAAAATGTGCGTACCTGCCGCGCGGGCTCCGGCGCGCTATGATACAAAAAAGAGCGGGGGCCGCCCCGCAAAAGGAGGAAATGACGCGGTTTGACACCGCGTTCCGCAAGGTTGGCGGCTGCCGCGCCTGCGAAACCTGCTATCAGACGGGCAAGGCCTGCTCCTTTGACGACGACTTCAACGAGATCGCGCCCGCCATCCTGGCGGCGGACGCGCTGGTCTTCACCATGCCGGTGTATTGGTACTCTATCCCCGCGCAGATCAAAGCTGTGATCGATCGGCTCTATTCCCTGGTCGTGGGCGGGAAGGACATCTCCGGCAAGGAATGCGCGCGCATCGCCTGCTGCGAGGAGGACGACCTCGCCGTGCTGGACGGCGTGCGCGTCCCCATGGAGCGCACCGCTGCGCTGAACAAGTAGAAGATGGTCGGCGAGGTGCTGGTCCCCGGCGTGCTGAACCCCGGGGACGTGGACAAGACCGACGGCTGCAAGCGCGCGGCCGAGCTGGCGGACGCGATCTGAGCGAACCAGGACAGGCGCGGGAAGGGGAATTTTTCCCCTTTCCCGCGCCTGTTTTTTGCAGCGGTCAAAATTGGAAGCGGGGAAGGCCCGCGTAGGCGTCGGGGATCTCGTCGCACCAGCAGCCCAGGCCCCGGATCAGGGAACTCGGCCGGTCGGGGAAGACATGGGCGTTGAGGTAGTCGAGGAAGTCCTGCGAATCGTAGACGACGCCGTCGACGCCGCGGAGGGTGCGGTGGTATTTTTTTGCCTCCGGGCTGTGCCAGAGCCAGTCGCAGGCAAAGCGCAGGCAGTACGCCTCCAGGTCTTCCGCGACCTCGTCGGGCACGGAGCAGAGCAGCACTTCGCTGTCGTGGCTGAGGAGGACGGGTTTCATGGCGAAGCTCCTTTCCGGGCGCTCAGCCCCTGTGGTGCCGAAGGCCGAGGAGGCGGAACGCGTTGCGCGCCACGACCGTGGAGAAGCCCAGGCTCAGGGCGATGGCCCCGGCGACGAGCGCCGTCTCCATCCCCGCGGCCAGGGCCTGCATGTAGTCGGTCTGCACCATGTACTCCATGGTGCGGTACAGGCCGTACCCGGGCACCAGGGGGATCACCCCCATCGTGGCGTAGACGATGGCCGGGCCCTTGCGCAGGCGGGCCGTGATCTCGGCGCTGATGCCCACCAAGACCCCGGCGACAAAGGCCGCCACCGGCGCGGAGTCCAGGCCCAGCAGCAGGGCGTCGTACACGACGTACCCAACCCCGCCAAGGATGGCGCTGGGCAGCAGGGACTTTGCCTCCGTGCGGAAGAGGAGCGCAAACCCCGCCGTGGCCACGCCCGCGACCACCAGGTCAAAGAGAATCCTTCCGATCGTCATGCGGCGCCCTCCCTTCTACCGGCACAGCGCCAGGACCGCGCCCACGCCCGCCGCGATGGCCACGGCCTTGAGCAGGGCGTCCGCCGTGCGCGCCACGCCCGAGACCAGGTCGCCGTTGACCGTGTCGCGGATGGCGTTGGTGATGGCCAGGCCGGGCAGGAGCGGCATGATCGCGCCGATGATGATGGAGGTCTGGTTCCCCAGGGGATAGAGCCGCACGCTGAAGACTGCGATGGCCGCCGAGAGCGCGCCGGACAGGAGCGTATACAGCGTGGAGGAGACGCTGTCCTCGCTGAAGAGCACGGCGAGCGCCCGCGTCACCGCGCCGCAGAGCAGCGCGATGAGAAAATCAAAGGCATTGCCGCCAAAGAGCAGGGAGAAGAACGCCGCCGAGACGGCGCTGGCCAGGATCGCCAGCCAGAGCGGCTGCGGCTTGGCCCGGCTGAGCGCGTCCAACCGCTCATACCCCTCCGCCAGGGGGATCGCCCCGGTGACGATGCCGCGCGAGATCTCGTTGACCCGGGCGACCTGGCCGAGGTTCGTCGTGCGCACCTTGATGCGGATGACCTCGCAGTGCGGCACGCCGTCCGCGTCCACAAAGGAATAGACGGTGCCCGTGGGCAGGGAGAGGACGGAGACCTCCGTCAGGCCGAAGGACTTGCAGATATAGCTCACCGTGTCCTCCACGCGGTAGGTTTCCGCCCCGTTTTCCAACAGCAGGCGGCCCGCAAGGCGCGCCGTCTGCGCAATGAGATCCGTTTTCGCCCCGTATTCCAAAGTTCGCTGCTCCTTTCCCGGTCGTTGACCGCTTCCATTATACAACACGCTGCCCGCGTTGTGTATCCGCGCGCCCGCACTTTTTTTGCGCGGGGCGGCGTTGCGTTTTGCGCCGGGCGGCGGTATACTGAAAACGTCCATTTCCGTGAGAAAAATATTTGCGGCCCTGCTGCGCAACAGGAGGAAGGTCAGGATGGGATTTCGGCTCGAGGATTTTTCCATGGATCTGCGAAAGTGCACCGCGCCGTGGAAGTACATCTGGGTGAACAGCGGATTCAGCACGTGCGCGCTGCGGAAGGAGACGGTGACCGGGGCGCAGGGCCTCTACGCGCCGCCGTTTGCCGCGCCGGACACGGCGCTCTCCTTCTCCCTGGAGGCGGACGGCCACAGCATCGAGGACACGGGCAACAAGGGAAAGGGCGACTGCGGGCTGCTCTTTGCCGGGGGAACCTGGCTCCCGGACCGGATTGCGCGCAAGGGCACCTACCACTTCCGGACGGAGTAGGGGCTGCTCTCCCTGGCGGTGGAGAGCGAGCTCGTCCCGCTGACGGGGCGGGCGGGGTTCCTCGTGCGGATCTGCGTGCAGAACCGGGGCGAGCGGGAGATCGCCCTCGCGGTGCGGCCGCAGGCGATTCCGGGCCATCCGCGGCTGGTGGAGCTCGCAGCCTGGGACTTCATGCCGCCGCGCGCCGGGGAGGACGAAATGGCGCCCCTTGCGCAGAACGTCTGGGAGAACCGGGAGGTGCGGGCAACGCTCCTTGCGCAGGGGTGCGGCCGGCAGATCGTCCGCCGCAGGCGCGCTGCACCTGCCGCGCCGCCATCGTCCTGACCCGGGCGGGCGAGGCGGCGGAGGAAGGGGAGCTCGCGCAGTGGCAGAAGGAGACGGAGGACGCCTGGCAGCGGCGGCTGCGCCTGGCGGACGCGGGAATCCCGCAGGTCAAGAGCGAGGTTCCAGGCCTTGCGGCGTACTACAACCGCTCCCTGATCAGCGGGCTCGTCTGCCTGTGGGAGAATGCGGACTACATCACCCAGCCCTTCCCGGCGACGAGCGGCATGGACGGCGGGTCCATCTGCTGCTACCCGTGGGACGTCGCGGGCTACAGCGCCCGGACGCTGGTGATGCTCCTGGGCGAAAAGACGCTGGACTTCCTCAAGCAGATGCTCCGCTCCGGCATCGACAGCCACATCTGCATGTCCCTGGACGGAAAGGGACAGGGGTGGTGCGGATACTCCTACAGCATGTGGTCGCTGATGCACCTGTATTGGACGATTCTGACCATGACGGGAACGGGATGGGAGCTCTTTGACGAGATCCTGGCGCTCTTCCAGGCGGAGGAAGCGCGCCTGCCGGAATGGGAGGACCTGAAGGACTACGGCAGGCAGCACAACCTGCTGGAGATGCGGACGTGCGGCTATGAGTACATCGTCCCCAGCCCGAACGCGGAGCGCGCCTGGTGCTTTGACCGGTTTGCGGACCTGGCCGAGCGCCTCGGCCGGGAGGGCGCGGCCGCGTGGCGGGACAAGGCGGAGCGGATCCGCGCCTCCATCCGCAAAAACCTCTGGGACCCGCAGGCGAAGTGGTTTCGCTGCCTGCACCCGGACGGCTGCGCGGAAACCGTCTACTCGATCCAGATGTACGACGCGCTGCGGATGGGCGCCTGCGACGATGCGATGACCGAGGCGCTCCTCGACCACCTCGTGGACGGGAAGTTCCTGGGGGATTACGGCGTCAGCAGCGTCTCGGCGGAGGACGCGCTGCACTACGAATGGAACGATCCGGACTGGTCCGGCGGGGGAAGCTACAGCGGCGAGGGGCCGGAGCTCGCGGAAGCCCTGTGGAAGATCGGCCGGGACGGGCTCGCCTGGGACGTGCTCCGGCGCCACTTCTGGCTGGGGACCATGGCCCCGTACATCCCGCAGGAGCACTACTGCGACCGGCCCTTCATGCCGGAAAACAAGCGGGCGAACATCATCGCCGGCGTGACGGGCCTGCAGGCGATCCTGTTCGGGCTGGCCGGGTTCGAGACCAGCCTGGAGGGAACGCTCTCCGCCGCGCCCCGGGCGCTGGACGGGCGGTACGAGGTGCATGGTTTCCGCCACCGGGGCCACACCGTGGACCTGACGGTGGACGGGGACCAGATGACCGTGACCCTGGATGGAGAGCAGCTGTATGCGGGCAGGCGGCAGCGGGTCGAGATCCTGTGATCCGCTGCGCCGCGCGGGAGAGGCCTTGGCCATCGCGGACGGCGACAAAGGGACCGCAAGGCCCCGCTCCGGATCGATCCGAAGCGGGGCCTTGCGGTTTTTTTATTGCGCGGCGGGGCGGCGGGCGGTCCCCCGGCGGTAGAGGGCGTAGGAGACGCCCGCGGTGAGGAACTCCGTGACCCAGAAGGCGTGCCAGACGCCGGAGGCGCCGAAGATGCGGCTCAGCACAAAGGCGAGGGGCAGGATCAGCGCCACGTAGCGCAGCAGGGAGATGGCCAGCGACGGGCCGCCCATGCCCAGCCCCTCCAGCGCGCCGCTGGAGATGACGGAGAGGGAGGAGACCACAAACCCGATGCTGATCAGGCGCAGGGCCGTGCTGCCGGCAGCGATCGTCTCGGCGTTTTCGGAGAAGAGGCCGATGAGCTGGTCCGGAATCGTCCAGCAGAGCGCCGTGCCCACGGCCATGATCGCGGCCGAGAGCAGGAGCGCCACGCGATAGATCTTCGCCACGCGGCCGTACTCCTTTGCGCCGAAGTTGTAGCCGATGATGGGGCGCATCCCCTGCACGATGCCGTTGGCGGGCAGGTAGAGGAAGGTCTGCAGCTTGTAATACACGCCGAGCACCAGGACGTAGACCTGCGAAAAGGCCGCCAGGATCACGTTCAGGCAGGAGATCAGCAGCGAGGGCAGCGCCAGGTTCAGCGTGGCCGGGATGCCGATGGCGTACATCTTGCGCGCGATGGCGCCGTCCCACATGGTCTTGGAGGGGAGCAGGCGCAGCGGCAGCGGGCGAATCGCGTTGCAGACGAAGTAGAGCGCCAGGCTCAGCACCTGGCCGATGCCCGTGGCCAGCGCCGCCCCCTCGATGCCCATCTCCGGGAACGGGCCGTAGCCGAAGATCAGCACCGGGTCCAGCACGATGTTGCACACGCAGCCGGCCAGCATGCAGACCATGGTCATGACCATGCGCCCCGCCGCCTGAAAGATCTTCTCCATCGACATGGAGACGCCTACGAACACGGAGAAGGCGAAGGCCACGCGGGAGTAGCGCACGCCAAGGTCCATGACCGCCGCGCTCTGCGTAAAGAGGGAGAGGAACACGGGCATCACCGCGATGCAGACGAGGGTCAGCACAAGGCCGTGCAGGCCGTTCCAAAGGAGGCTCTGCGCGGCGGCGGCGTTCGCCTTTTCCTGGTTCTGCGCGCCGAGGTGATAGGAGATCACGGCGTTTGCGCCGATGGAAAAGCCGATGGTGACCGCGTTGATGAGGTTCTGGATCGGATAGACCAGGGAGAGGGCCGTCATGGCGTCCTCGCTGATGCGGGCGACGTAGTAGCTGTCCACGATGTTGTAGAGCGAGGCCACGGTCATGGAGAGCACCATGGGGAGCGACATGGACAGCACCAGCGGCAGGATGGGCCGGTCCTTCATGAAGGATTGCTGCAACGATCTCGTCCTTTCTTTTGCAAAAAATCAAGCGTATCGCAGGAAAAACCGCCGGACGCCGTCCGGCGGTTTTTCCTGCGGGCAGATCAGATGGGGAGCGGAATGTCCGGCACCTCCTGCACGCGGGAGCGGATCTTGCGCATCACGGCAAAGTAGCAGGGGATAAGGAAGCAGTCCGCCGCAAGCCACGCCGCGGGGTTGGCCAGGCACGCACCCGGGAAGCCCAGGTGCGGCACCAGCAGGAAGGCCACCAGCGTGCGCGCCACCATCTCAAACAGGCCGGCGAACAGCGCGTAGTTGCTGAAGCCCAGGCCCTGGATGACGTAGCGGAAGTTGATGACGAACGCCAGCAGGAACGAGGTCGCCGAGTTGATGACGAGGAAGATGTGCGCGTTGCTGAGGATCTCCGTCTCCTCGGGGCTGACAAAGAGCAGCGCGATCGTCGTGCCCAGGAAGTAGAGCACGATCAGGGAGACGACGGAATAGCCGATCATGATGCCCATGGCGCAGCGCAGGCCCTTGCCGATGCGCGAGAGCTTTCGCGCGCCCAGGTTCTGCCCGCAGTAGGTGGCCATGGTCGTGCCCATGGCGTCGTAGGCGCAGTTGAAGATCATCTGCACCTTGCTGGCCGCGGTCATGGAGGCCACGGCCGTGGAGCCCAGGGTGTTGACGGAGCTGGAGAGGATCACGGAGCCGATGGCCGTGATGGAGTTCTGCAGGCCCATGGGGAAGCCCATGCCGCACAGCGTCTTGATGTGCGGGGCGCTGGGGCGCCACTGTTCGCGGTCCATGCGCAGGATGGGCAGCTTCTTCGCCATGTAGACGACGCAGAGCACGCCGGAGACGAGCTGGGAGAGGATCGTCGCCCAGGCCGCGCCCGCGCAGCCCATGTGGAAATTGAGGATGAAGACGAGGTCCAGCACGACGTTCAGCGCCGAGGAGAGGATCAGGAAGTAGAGCGGGCGGCGGCTGTCGCCCAGCGCGCGCATGATGGAGGAGGCCAGGTTGTAGAGGATCGTCGTCGGGATGCCCGCCAGGATCACGACGAAGTAGGCATAGGCGTCCTCGAGGATGTTCTCCGGCGTCTGCATCCAGACGAGGATGTTGCGCGCCAGGAGCACCGTCACGATCGTGATGACGACCGACATGGCCAGCGCGATCCAGGCGCTGTTGGCCACGTAGCGGCGCAGGTTGTCCTCGTCCTGCGCGCCGAAGCGCTGCGCCACGGGGATGGAGAGCCCTGCGCACGAGCCCGTGCAGAAGCCGATGATCAGGAACTGCAGGGAGCCGACGGACCCCACCGCCGCAAGGGCGTCCACGCCCAGGTATTGGCCGACGATGATGGTGTCCACCATGCTGTACATCTGCTGGAACAGGTTGCCGAAGATGAGCGGCAGCGAAAAGGCCAGGATGTGCCCGATTGGCCGCCCGTAGCTCATATCCCTTGTCAAGTTTCTCGACGCCATGAAAACCCCTCTTTCTCCAAGTGAAAGCGCCGGCGCAGCGCATGCCACATATTATGGTAAAACAACCACTTTGCAAAAACAAGACGATTTAACAAAAAAACGCGCGGAGTTTTCCCATGTTTTACACGGCGGAGGGAAGAGCGGTTTGTTTGGAAACAGAACAATTTGCCGGATCCTAGCGGAATTCGCGCCGCTGTGCGCGCAGATGGAATCCGCGCAGCTCCGCGCTGAGCGCCGCGGACTCGATCCGCCGGACCGAGGAAACCAGCAGCGGCACGCACAGCGGCAGGAGCAGCCGCACGCGCTGGAGGAGGTTCCCGTCCAGCTCCACGCCGCGGGCGGTCTGCGCCTCGACCACGGCGGAAAAGTCCCGCGCGAGGATGGGGATGAAGCGGATGGCCGTGCTCAGGGCAAAGGCGTAGCGGTAGGGCACGCGCAGCGTGCGCTCCAGCGCGCGCGTCAGGTCCGGCAGGCGCGTGACGGCCAGCATCACCGTCAGCGGCAGCGTCGCGCCGATCAGCCGCAGGCACAGCCGCGCCGAGAAGACGATGCCCTCGACCGTGACGGCGAGGCCCAGCGGCAGCGCGAGCAGCGCGCGCCCCTCGGAGATGAAGAACACCTGCAGAAGGAACAGGATCGACGAGAACTTGCACAGGCCCAGCAGCGTGCGCAGCGTCTGCTTGCCGATTCCGGCCAGGGCTCCCAGCGCGGCGCTCCCCCCGATGAGCAGCGCAAGCAGCAGCAGGTTGCCCGTCGCAAAGCAGAGCGCGCTGAGCAGAACCGCAAGGCCCAGCTTGCACAGCGGCGGCAGGCGGTGCAGGACGGTGGTTCCATGGACGTATTGCAGCATTCCCTTCACGGTTTTCGCTTCCTTTCCCTTCGATTCGGTGTTGCGGTCAGCCGGCGGCGGAGGCGCGCGCCTCGATCAGCGCCTGGGCGAGCGCGGCGTCCGTGTCCAGGCCGGCAAAGGGCTCGCCCAGGGCCGAGGCCACCTGCACGATCTCCGGCGGAAGGAGCGCGGCCTCCGCCAGGACGTCCGCCCGGCGCAGCACGTCGTGCGGCGCGCCGTCCGCGCGGAGCGTTCCCCCCGCGAGCACCAGCATCCGCCCGGCGTAGCGCAGGATGAGCTCCATGTCGTGCGAAATCAGGACCACGGTCGTGCCCTCCCGGTGGAGGCGGCGCACGATCTCCATGGTGCGGCGGCACTCCGCAAAGGAGAGGCCGGTCGTCGGCTCGTCGAGCACCAGCAGGCGCGGACCCAGCGCGACGACGCTGGCCAGGGCGATGCGCTGGCGCTCGGCGCGCGCGGCGGTCAGGGGATTCTCCTCCGGGTCGAGGGCAAAGTCCGCCAGCGCCCGCTCCAGCCGGCGGGCGGCCTCGGCCTCGTCCCGGACGTGCAGGCGGAGGCCGAAGAGGAGCTCCTCGCGCACGGTGGTGCGGCAGAGCTGGCGGTCCGGGTTCTGGAAGAGGAAGCCCACGCTGCGGGAGAGCGCGCTCACGCGCGCCCTGCGCGTGTCCAGGCCGTCGACGAAGACCTCGCCCTCCGTCGGGCGGTTGAGGCCGTTGAGGAGCTTGGCGAAGGAGGTCTTGCCCGCGCCGTTGGGCCCGGCCACGGCCACGAACTCCCCGGGGCGGATGTGCAGGTTCAGGCCGCGCAGCACGGTGCGGCCGTCGTAGGCAAAGCCCGCGTTCTGCATCCGGATCATGCGAGCACCCCCTTTGCCATGGAAATCGCCTCGGAAACGGTCAGCGGCACCGGCCCGGCCGGCAGGCCCGCCGCGGCCAGGCGCCCGTGCAGCGCCGCGATGCGCGGCACGCGCAGGCCCAGCGCCTCCAGCCGGCGCGGCTGGGAGAGCACCTCGCGCACATCGCCCTGCAGGGCGATGGCCCCCGAGTCCAGCACGCAGAGCGTCTTGCAGTGCGCGGCCAGGAGCGAGAGCTTCTGCTCGGCCACGACGATGGTCACGCCGCGGGCGTTGAGCGCGGAGAGGAGGGAGAAGACCGCCGCGGAGCTCGCGGGGTCGAGCTCGCCCGTGGGCTCGTCCAGCGCCAGGACCTGCGGGCGCATGGCGAGCACCGCGGCGATGGCGACCTTCTGCTTTTGCCCGCCGGAAAGGGTGTCCAGGCTGCGGTGGCGCAGGTCCTCGATGCCCACCGCCGAGAGCGCCTCGCGGATGCGGCCGTCCAGTTCCCCCTGCGGCACGCGGAAGTTCTCCAAGGCAAAGAGCAGCTCGTCCTCCACCAGGGAGGAGACCATCTGCGCGTCGATGTCCTGGAACACGGAGCCGACGATGCGGCTCAGGTCCGTGGGCGTGTGCTCGACCGTGTCCAGGCCGCCGACGCGGCAGGCGCCGTAGAAGTCGCCGGGCCGGTGGTGGGGCACCGCGCCGCTCAGCACGGAGAGCAGCGTGGTCTTGCCCGAGCGGGAGGGGCCGAGAATCCCCAGAAAGCCGCCCCGCGGCACCCGGAGCGAGAGGGAGCGCAGCGCGGGTTCCTTTGCGCCGGCATAGCGGAAGGTGAGGGCATCCAGCTCAATCACGGGCGCGCCTCCTTTCCCAGGGCCGAGCGCAGGGGCAGATAGAGCACCTGCACGATGACGGCGTTGATGGCCGCCGTGCCGAAGATGATGCCCAGGAACGCCGCAAGGGGCGTCGGGACGATGGACGCGCCCGCGTAGAAGGCCGCGTACATCACGCCCACGTAGGCAAAGCCGGAGACCAGGGTCGACAGCGCCGTGCAGACGATGGGGCGCAGGTCGAAGCGCCCGGCGCGCAGGGGCAGCCGGCACAGGAGCACCATGGCCAGCGCGCCGAAGATCTCCGAGACGAGGTTGATGTACGGCGTGCCGGGGAAGAATTGGCAGATCGCGCCAGCCAGCACGCCGATGATCGCGCCTTCGCGGAGCTTGGGCCGGATCAGGAGGATCGCCAGGCAGTACATGGCGATGACGAAATTCGGCTTCATGACCGTGAAGTAGGAGGAGAGGAAGAGCTTGAGCACGGCGCCCGCGGCCAGCAGCACGCCCAGGAGGATCAGGTTGCGAACGGAGGCAAGGCCCGTGCGCTCCTTGGCGGCGCGGACGGTGCGGCGGGCGGATTCGGGGGCGACAAAGCGTTTTTCCATGGGGAATCTCCTTTCTGAACGGATCAAAGGGGGGGAGCGGCAAATCGTTGGCTTTGTCGCCTGCGGCCGGCAATGGGGCGGAAACGGGCAGAAAAAAATTCTGCCCCCTGCGCAATGCAAAGGGCAGAATAGAAACTCTGCGGTACCACCTTTGGACGGAGCGCTGAAAAAACAGCACGCCGCATCTCAATACAGAAGCGCCAACACGCCTCCAGCCCGTAACGCTGGCTCTGCGTCTCGGATACTCGCGGGCGGACCCGCTTTCCCCTCGCCCTCTGCGGCCCATTTGCCAAGCCGCCGCTGCCGGGATTCCACCGCCCCCGACTCTCTTTATGCGCGTGTCCTGACGTTACTTCCGCATCAAAGGTTTTTGATTGGGGAGAGTATACCATCCCGGCCGCGGATCTGTCAAGCTTTTTTTCAAGACTCCTCCGGCAGGAGCGCCAGCGCGCGCACCGGCGCGCCGTCCGAATCCGCAAACTTGAGCGGCAGGGCGAAGAAGGAGAAGAGTCCCTCGCCGCAGGCGCCCAGGTTGCACAGGTTCTCGATGATGACAAAGTCCGCCTGGGAGAGGAGGCGGCGGTGCAGGGAGAGGTTCGCATCCGCGATGGGGTCGATGCCGATGACGTCCAGGCCCACGCCCTTTTTGCGCGTGGCGAGCAGGTAGTCGGCGAACTCCTCGGTGATGACCGGGTATTCGCCGAAGTAGGCGGGCGTGCCCCAGCGCGCGTCCCAGCCCGTGCGCAGGAGCAGAAAGTCCGCGCGGTCCGCCTGCTCCCGCTGGCGCGCGATCCGCTCCAGGCCGATGCGGCCGCCCTCGGGCGCGTCCGTGCAGTCCACGACGAGCGCGCTGCCGCAGAACTGCGAGGCGGGCAGGGCGTCCAGCGCCGTCCGGTCGGGGAAGAGGTGCGCGGGCGCGTCCATGTGCGTGCCCGTGTGGGAGAAGAGGGTGAGCCGCGTCTCGCGGAACCCATCCCGCGCATAGGTGCTGCCGGGGGAGAGGACGGGTGGCTCCGTTCCGGGATAGACGGGCATGCCCGGGGCGATGGTGTGCGTCAGGTCGATTGCGCGCATGGGAAAAACGCCTCCTTTGCGATCTGCCTCCATTGTCCGGCGCGGGGCGCATTTTGTCAAGAACCTTCTATCCCCGGCAGGGAGAGCGCGCGGGGGCGGCGAATCTCTCTACCCACAGGGCGGCGCGCGCCGCCCGATGCGAGGAAAAAAGGAGGCTGCTCATATGCTGACGCCCAAGGACATCGCCAAGATGATCGACCACTCCCTGCTTCGTCCGGAACTGGATGTGGAAGCCGTGAAAAAGGGCCTGGCTGTGGCAAAGAAGTACGGCACGGCCACCGTCTGCGTGCGCCCGTGCGACCTGGGGCTTGCGCGGGAGGCGCTCGCGGGCACGGACGTCGGGCTCTGCACGGTCATCGGCTTCCCCCATGGGTCGAACGAGACGGCCGTCAAGGTGTTTGAGGCGGAGCGCGCCATGGACGCCGGCGCGACGGAGCTGGACATGGTGCTCAACATCGGCCGCCTGCTCTCCGGGGAGGAGGACTACGTCCGGCAGGACATCCAGGCCGTCGTGGAGGCGGCGCACGCCCGCGGCGCGATCGTCAAGGTGATCCTGGAGAACGCCTACCTCTCGGACGAGCAGAAGATCCTGGCCTGCCGCCTGTGCGCGGAGGCGGGCGCGGAGTTTGTCAAGACCTCGACCGGCTATGCGCCCAGCGGCGCGACGCTGGAGGACGTGCGCCTAATGCGCGCGAGCGTTCCGGACCGCATGCAGGTCAAGGCCGCCGGCGGCGTGCGCACGCTGGACGCGCTGCTCGCCTTCCGCGCCGCGGGCTGCGCGCGCTGCGGCGCGACGGCCACGGAGGCGATCCTGCAGGAGGCGGAGCGCCGCTTTGCCGAAAAGGGGACCCTGGACTAAACCGCATGGAGGAAGCGCACATGCACTACGCTGACATCAACGCCAAGACCATCGACCGCTGGGTCGAGGAGGGATGGGAGTGGGGCATCCCGATTTCGCACGAGGAATACCTCGCCGCCAAGGCGGGCCGGCTCTCCCTCCTGCTCACGCCCACAAAGCCCGTGCCGCGGGACTGGTTTCCGGACCTTGCGGGCTGCCGGGTGCTGGGCCTGGCCTCGGGCGGGGCGCAGCAGATGCCCGTCTTTGCGGCGCACGGCGCGGTCTGCACGGTGCTGGACTACTCGCCCCGGCAGCTGCAGAGCGAGCGGGAGGTCGCGGCGCGCGAGGGGTACGACATCGAGATCGTCCGCGCGGACATGAGCCAGCCCCTGCCCTTTGCGGACGGCAGTTTTGACATGATCTTCCACCCGGTCTCCAATTGCTACATCGAGGAGGTGCTGCCGCTCTGGCGGGAGTGCTTCCGCGTGCTGCGGCCCGGCGGGCGGCTGCTGGCGGGGCTGGACAACGGGATCAACTACCTCTTTGAGGACGAGGAGAGCGGCCAGGTGCGCTACCGCCTGCCGTTCAACCCGCTCAAGGACCCGGAGCAGAGAGCGGCCCTGGAGCGCGCGGGGGACGGCATCCAGTTCTCCCACACGCTGGAGGAGCAGATCCGCGGGCAGATCCAGGCGGGCTTCCGGATCGTGGACCTCTACGAGGACACGAACGGCCGCGGGTTCCTGCACGAACACGGGGTACCCACCTTCTGGGCGGCGCTCGCGGTCCGGTGAGCGCAAAAAACCGGCCTTCCTTCTGGAAGGCCGGTTTTTTGCGCTCAGGCGGAGTTTACAGGGAGAAGTAGTCCACCGCGCCGCGGAAGAGGTCCTGGAACTTGTCGCCGGGGACGTTGGCGTACAGGCCCTCGCCCATGCGCTCGGAGTGCGCCATCTTGCCCAGGACGCGGCCGTCGGGCGAGGTGATGCCCTCGATGGCCTCGACGGACATGTTGGGGTTGTAGCGGACGTTGAGCGTGGGGTTGCCCGCAAGGTCCACGTACTGCGTGGCGATCTGGCCGCCCAGCGCCAGGTCGCGCAGGGTCTTTTCGTTTGCGACGAAGCGGCCCTCGCCGTGGGAGATGGCCACGGTGTGGATGTCGCCGACGTTCATGTGCATGAGCCAGGGGGACTTGTTGGAGGCGACGCGCGTGCGCACGAGCATGGACTGGTGCCGCGCGATGGCGTTGAACGTCAGCGTCGGGCAGGAGGCGTCCGTCTCGATGATCTTGCCGTAGGGCACGAGGCCGAGCTTGATCAGCGCCTGGAAGCCGTTGCAGATGCCCAGCATCAGGCCGTCGCGGCTGTGGAGCAGGTCGTGGACCGCGTCCGTGCACTGCGGGTTGCGCAGGAACGAGGTGATGAACTTGGCCGAGCCCTCCGGCTCGTCGCCGCCGGAGAAGCCGCCCGGCAGCGCGATGATCTGCGCGGCGTTTGCGCGCTGCACAAAGGCCGCGATGCTCTCCTCGATGTCGCGGGCCGTGCGGTTGCGGATGACCAGCACGTCCGGCACGGCGCCGGCGCGCGCAAAGGCGCGGGCGGTGTCGTACTCGCAGTTCGTGCCGGGGAAGACGGGGATCAGCACGCGCGGGCGCGCGATCTTGTGCGTGGGCGCGGGCGCCGCGGGCTTGCCCGTTGCGCGGTAGGCGGTGACCACGGCCTCGTCCTTGGTCGGCGCAAGGTAGGGGAACACGCCCTGGAGCTTGGCCTCGTACGGGGTCTGGAGCGCCTCCAGGGGCAGGGACTGCCCGCGGAAGGCGAGCGCGTACTCCGCCGTGACGGCGCCGATCTCCTCCGCGCCCGCGGGGATCTCGTCCACCTCGAGCAGGAAGGCGGCCGGCAGCGGCGCAAAGAGCTCCGCATCCGGGATGTCGCGCGAGAAGGCGAAGCCCAGGCGGTTGCCCAGCCCCATCTTGAACACGCCCTCGGCGATGCCGCCAAAGCCGACGACCCACGCGGCGCGGACCTTGCCCTGCGCGATGAGCGCCTCCAGCGCGGAATAGGTCGCCAGCACGGAGGCGAAGTCCGGCAGGCCGTTTTCCTGCACCTTGGCGCGCAGCAGCGCGACCTTGCTGCCCGCGGACTTGAACTCCGTGGAGACAATGCGGTCTGCGTGCGCGGTGGAGACGGCGAAGGAGACGAGCGTGGGCGGGACGTCCAGGTCCTCGAAGGAGCCGCTCATGGAGTCCTTGCCGCCGATGGACGCGATCTTGAGCTGCATCTGCGCCTCCAGCGCGCCGAGCAGCGCCTGGAAGGGCTGGCCCCAGCGCTGGGGATCGCCCTTTGTGCGCTCAAAGTACTCCTGGAAGGTGAGCCAGCACTTCTCGTGGCTGCCGCCCGCGGCCACGACCTTGGACACGGACTCCACCACCGCCAGCATCGCGCCGCGGAAGGGGTCCGCCTTGGACAGGACCGGGTTGAAGCCCCAGCCCATCAGGGAGCAGGTCGTGGTCTCGCCCTCGAGCACGGGGATCTTGGCGGCCATGGCCTGGGAGGGGGTGAGCTGGTGCGCGCCGCCAAAGGGCATGAGCACCGTGCCCGCGCCGATGGTGGAGTCGAACCGCTCGGACAGGCCCTTCTGGGAGCAGACGTTGAGGTCCGCGGCCATGGAGGCGAACTTCTCCTGCCAGGTCGCGCCGGCGAAGTCGTGCGCGGCGGGCTTGCCCGCGGCCACGGCCACGCGCGTGTGCTTGGGCGCGCCGTTGGAGTTCAGGAACTCGCGGCTCAGGGAGACGATGGAGGCGCCGTTCCAGTTCATGGTCAGGCGCGGCTCGGCAACGACCTCGGCCACGATCACGGCCGAGAGGTTTTCCCCGGCGGCCGCGGCGATGAACTTCTCCGCGTCCTCGGGCGAAACGACCACGGCCATGCGCTCCTGGGACTCGGAGATGGCAAGCTCGGTGCCGTCCAGGCCGTCGTACTTGCGGGGCACGGCGTTGAGATCAATGCGCAGGCCGTCCGCGAGCTCGCCGATGGCCACCGATACGCCGCCCGCGCCGAAGTCGTTGCAGCGCAGGATCATGCGCGTGACCTCCGGGTTGCGGAACAGGCGCTGCAGCTTGCGCTCCTCGGGCGGATTGCCCTTCTGCACCTCCGCGCCGCAGGTGGCGAGGGACTCCACCGTGTGGGACTTGGAGGAGCCGGTCGCGCCGCCGCAGCCGTCGCGGCCGGTCGCGCCGCCGAGCAGGATCACCACGTCGCCGGGGCGCGGGCGCTCGCGGCGGATGTTGGCATAGGGCGCCGCGCCCAGCACTGCGCCGATCTCCAGGCGCTTGGCGACATAGCCCTCGTCATAGATCTCCTGCACGCAGCCGGTGGCCAGGCCAATCTGGTTGCCGTAGGAGGAGTAGCCGGCCGCGGCGGTGGTGGTGAGCTTGCGCTGGGGCAGCTTGCCCTCGCGCGTCTTGGAGAAGGGGACGGTCGGGTCGCCGGCGCCGGTGACGCGCATGGCCTGGTAGACGTACGAGCGGCCGGAGAGGGGGTCGCGGATCGCGCCGCCCAGGCACGTCGCCGCGCCGCCGAAGGGCTCGATCTCGGTGGGGTGGTTGTGCGTCTCGTTCTTGAACATCAGGACCCAGTCCTGCGTCTGGCCGTCCACGTCCACGGGGATGCGCACGGAGCAGGCGTTGATCTCCTCGCTCTCGTCCAGGTCCGGCAGCAGGCCCGCGGCCTTGAGCGCCTTGGCGCCGATGGTCGCGATGTCCATGAGCGTCATGGGCTTGCCCTGACGGCCGAGGACCTTGCGCAGCTCGAGGTAGCGGTTGTAGGCGTCAAGAACCGCCGGATGGTCGATGTCCGCGCCGTCGATCTCCGTAAGGAAGGTGGTGTGGCGGCAGTGGTCGGACCAATAGGTGTCGATCATGCGGATCTCGGTGATGGTGGGGTCGCGCTTCTCCTCGTCGCGGAAGTAGGCCTGGCAGAAGGCGATGTCGTCCTCGTCCATGGCCAGGCCGTAGTCGCGCACAAAGGCCGCAAGGCCCGCCGCGTCCAGGGCCGTAAAGCCCGTGAGCGTCTGCACCGTGGTGGGGATGTCGTAGTCCACCTGCAACGTCGTCGGGCGGTCGAGGGAGGCCTCGCGCGCCTCGACCGGGTTGATCAGCGCGCGGCGGATGGAGGCCATCTGCTCGTCCGTGATCTCGCCGTCAAAGAGATAGACCTTGGCCGTGCGCACGGTGGGCCGCTCGCCGCAGGTCTGGAACTGGATGCACTGGGCGGCGGAGTCCGCGCGCTGGTCGAACTGGCCGGGCAGGTACTCGACGGCCAGCGTCCTTTCGCCCTTTGTGCGGGGCGGCAGGTGCTCGTAGGTGTTGTCCAGCTGCGGCTCGGAGAGCACGTTGCGCACCGCCGAGGCGAACTCGGCGTCGGTCAGGCCCTCGACGTCGTAGCGGTTGAAGATGCGCACGCCGCGCAGGGTCGAAATGCCCTGCACGCTTCTCAGATCGCTGAGCACCGAGCCGGCCTCCACCGCGTGCTCGGGCCGCTTTTCCACGTAGATGCGGTTAATCGCCATAGGTTGCGCCTGCCTTTCTGCCGATGTCGCGGCGGTGGTGTTCGCCCTCGAAGCGGATGGTGGATACGGCGCGGTAGGCCGCGGCCACGGCGTCGTTCAGCGTCCGGCCCCGGGCCGTGACGCCGAGCACGCGCCCGCCGGCCGTGCAGAGCGCGCCGCCCTCGCGCTTGGTGCCCGCGTGGTAGACCGTCGCGGAGCCGTCCGGGATCTGGCCGTTGGCGTCAAGGCCGAAGATCTCCTTGCCGGTCTCGTACTTTACGGGGTAGCCGCCGCTGGCCATCACCACGCACGCGGCAAACCCGTCGCGGGTGGAGAAATCCGCCTGGGCCAGCGTGCCCTCGCGCGTGGCGATCATGGCGCGGAGCAGGTCGCCCTCCATCATCGGCAGCACGACCTGCGTCTCCGGGTCGCCGAAGCGGCAGTTGTACTCGATGACGTAGGGCTCGCCGTCCACGACCATCAGCCCAAAGTAGAGGCAGCCGCGGAAGGTGCGGCCCTCGGCGTTCATCGCGCGGATGGTCGGCAGGAAGATGCGGTCCATGGCCTTTGCCGCGACCTCGTCCGTGTAGGCGGGGTTGGGGGCGATGGTGCCCATGCCGCCGGTGTTGAGGCCCTCGTCGTTGTCCAGGGCGCGCTTGTGGTCCATGGAGGAGCACAGCGGCCGCACGACCTGGCCATCCGTGAGCGCCAGGACCGAGACCTCCGGGCCGGAGAGGAACTGCTCGACGACGATGCGCCGGCCCGAATCGCCAAAGCGCCCGCCCTCGAGCATGTCGCGGATGGCGGTGACGGCCTCCTGCTCGCTCTGGGCGATGATCACGCCCTTGCCCAGCGCCAGGCCGTCCGCCTTGATGACCGTGGGATAGGCGTTCTGCGCGCGGACGTAGGCGATGGCGGCCTCGGCGTCCGTAAAGATCTCGTAGGCGGCGGTGGGGATGCCGTATTTCTTCATCAGGTCCTTGGCAAAGGCCTTGCTGCCCTCGAGGATCGCGGCGTTCTTGCGGGGGCCGAAGGCGGGGATGCCCGCGGCCTCCAGGGCGTCGACCATGCCGAGCACCAGGGGATCATCCGGCGCGACGATGACGAAGTCGACCTTCTTTTCCTGGGCCAGGCGCACCGCGCCCTCAACGTCCGTGGCCTTGACAGAGGGAATGCACTCCGCGTCCGCCGCGATGCCGCCGTTGCCCGGCGCGCAGTAGACCTTGCCGCACAGGGGGCTCTCCTTGATCTTGCGGATGATGGCGTGCTCCCGCCCGCCGCCGCCGATGACGAGTATATCCATACAGAGCCTCCTTTTTTAGTGGTGGAACAGGCGGATGCCGGTGAAGCAGAGCACCATGCCGTACTTGTCGCAGGTGGCGATGACCTGGTCGTCGCGGATGGAGCCGCCGGGCTCGGCCACGTAGCTGACGCCGCTCTTGCGGGCGCGCTCGATGTTGTCGCCGAAGGGGAAGAAGGCGTCCGAGCCGAGGGTCACGCCCGTGACCTTGCTGAGCCACTCCTTCTTTTCGGCCTCGGTCAGAGGCTCCGGGCGCACGGTGAAGGTGTTCTGCCAGACGTCGTCGCCGAGCACGTCCTCCCACTCCGGCCCGATGTACAGGTCGATGGCGTTGTCGCGGTTGGCGCGGCCCAGGCCCTTCTGGAACTGCAGGCCGAGGACCTTGGGGTGCTGGCGCAGGAACCAGTTGTCCGCCTTGCCGCCGGCCAGGCGCGTGCAGTGGATGCGGCTCTGCTGGCCCGCGCCGATGCCGATGGCCTGGCCGTTGTAGACGTAGCAGACGGAGTTGGACTGCGTGTACTTGAGGGTGATCATGGCGATCATCAGGTCCACGAGCGCCTCCTCGGGCAGGGTCTTGTTCTGGCTGACGATGTTCTGGAACATCTCGCGGTCGATCTTGAGCTCGTTGCGGCCCTGCTCAAAGGTCACGCCGTAGACCTGCTTGCGCTCGATGGGGTCCGGGCGGTAGGCGGGGTCGATGCGGATGACGTTGTAGGCGCCTTTGCGCTTGGCCTTGAGGATCTCCAGCGCCTCGGGCGTGTAGTCCGGGGCGATGACGCCGTCGGAGACCTCCATGGAGATCAGGTGCGCGGTGGCCTCGTCGCAGGGGTCGGACAGGGCGATGAAGTCGCCGAAGGAGGACATGCGGTCCGCGCCGCGCGCGCGGGCGTAGGCGCAGGCCAGAGGCGACAGCTCGCGCGAGCCGACAAAGTACATCTTGCGCTCCACGTCCGAGAGCGGGCGGCCGACCGCCGCGCCCGCCGGGGAGACGTGCTTAAACGAGGTCGCCGCGGGAAGGCCCGTGGCCTCCTTCAGCTCCCGCACGAGCTGGAAGCCGTTGAGCGCGTCGAGGAAGTTGATGTAGCCGGGGCGGCCGCAGAGGACCTCCACGGGCAGATCGGAGCCGTCCGCCATGAAGATGCGCGAGGGCTTCTGGTTGGGGTTGCAGCCGTATTTGAGTTGGAGTTCGTTCATGTTCTTCCCCTCCGAAAGTCAGACGTTCTTGTTGACGATGCGGTCCTGGGCAGCGCCCGTGCGCAGGTCGATGTAGCGCACAAAGAGCGAAACCTTGTTGTCCGCGTTGAGGCTCTGCCAGGTCTTGTCGGTGAAGGCGTCGATGCCGCCCGCGATCTCGACCTGCTCCGGCTCGCCGGCAAAGGACGGGATGGGCGTTCCGTCGCAGCGGTAGGTGTGCAGGAAGAGGCCGCGGCCCGCAGGACAGTCCTCGTATTCGAAGAACTGGCGCTGGCAGAAGGAGCCCTGCGCGTCGCCGGACTTGAGGATGGAGAGCTTGTAGAAGGCGCGGCCGCCGCAAACGCGCACCGTGCCGCTGATGCGCGGCGTAAAGTTCGGGCCGTCCGGCTCGAAGGTGCGGGTGCGCAGGGCGGAGGCGAAATCCCCGCCGGCCAGCAGCGCGTCGTAGATGGTGTCGGTCTGATCTCCGTTGGTGACGATGGTCGTATCCCCCAGGACGCGCACGGGCGCGTAGATGATCAGGGAGGGATCGGTCAGCTTGCTCTCGTCAAAGGCGCGGGTCTTGAGCGCGTCGCCCTCCGCGACAAAGACGCGGTTGCGGCTGTTGACCGACCGGCCCATGATGAAATAGGCGATGACCGCGCTCTGGCCATCCTCGCTCTTGCCCAGGAGGATGCCGCGGCCGGGATAGGAATTCTGGCTCAGGGCCTCGGAAAACTGCGTCATTTTTCTCCCTCCACTTGTTCGGAAAGCATGCGGACCGCGCGCGGCAGGAGGAGCCACTCCGCCTGCTCCATCACGCGGCGCTGCAGGATTTCAGGGGTGTCGCCGGGGAGCACGTCCACGGCCTTTTGCAGGAGGATGGGGCCCTCGTCCACGCCCGCGGTCACAAGGTGCGCCGTGGCGCCCGTGACCTTGCACCCGCGCGCCAGCACCGCCTCGTGCACGTGCAGGCCGTAGAAGCCCTTGCCGCAGAAGGCGGGGATGAGCGCCGGGTGGATGTTGAGGATGCGGCCGGGATAGGCCGCGAGGACCTTTTCGCCCACGATGCCCAGGAACCCGGCCAGGGCGATGAGGTCGATCTCGTTCTCCTGCAGGATGCGCAGCAGCGCCTCGTCGTAGAGGACGGGGTCGGGCTGCATGACCTTGGAGAGCACCGCGGTCGCAACGCCGTGCTCAGCGGCGCGGGTCAGGGCATAGGCGGCCTTGCGGTTGGAGACGACCAGGGCGATGCGCCCGGGGCCGAGCCCGCCGGCGTCCTGCGCGTCCAGGAGGGCCTGCAGGTTGGTCCCCCCGCCGGAGACGAGGACCGCGATCCTTACCATAGCTCCACGCCCTCCCCGCCGGAGATGACCTCGCCCACCTTCCAGGCGAGCTCGCCCTGCTTTTCCAGGATCGTCAGCGCCTTGCCCGCCTCCTCGCGCGGGACGATGACGCACAGGCCCAGGCCCATGTTGAAGGTGTTGTACATGTCGCGCTCCGGGATGTCGCCCGCCGCCTGGATCTTGCGGAAGATGGGCGGCACGGAGTAGGAGGACTTCTGGATGCTGGCCGAGACGCCCGCAGGCAGCGCGCGCGGGATGTTTTCGTAGAAGCCGCCGCCCGTGATGTGGCAGATGGAGCGGACATTCACCTGCGTCAGCAGCGGGAGGACGGACTGCACGTAGATGCGCGTGGGCGTCAGCAGCGCGTCCAGCAGGCTCTTGCCGAGCTTCTCGTCGTAGGCGGTCAGGGCCGGCAGGTTCTCGCGGCGGATGTCGAAGACCTTGCGCACGAGGGAGAAGCCGTTGGAGTGCACGCCCGAGGAGGCCAGGCCCAGGATCGCGTCGCCGGGGCGGACGCTCTCCTTGTCGAGGATCTTGTCCTTGTTGACCACGCCGACGCAGAAGCCGGCAAGGTCGTACTCGTCCTCGGGGTAGAAGCCGGGCATCTCGGCCGTCTCGCCGCCGACCAGCGCGCAGGCGGACTGCACGCAGCCCTCCGCAACGCCGGAGACGATCTGCGCGATGCGCTCGGGCACGTTCTTGCCGCAGGCGATGTAGTCCAGGAAGAACAGGGGCTTTGCGCCCACGCAGAGCACGTCGTTGGCGCACATGGCCACGCAGTCGATGCCCACGGTGTCGTGCTTGTCCGCAAGGAAGGCGAGCTTGAGCTTGGTGCCCACGCCGTCGGTGCCGCTGACGAGCACGGGGTTCGGGGTTTCCCCAAGGTCCAGGGCCATGAGCCCGCCAAAGCCGCCGATGGAGTCCAGCACAAGGGGCGTGCGCGTGCGGCGCACGTGCTCCTTCATCAGCTCCACGGCGCGGTAGCCGGCGGTCACGTCCACGCCCGCGGCCTTATAGCTCTCGGAATGGCTGTTCGTATTCATGGTCTCTCCTCCATTCAAGCCCATTCAGCCATGCCGGACGGCGCAGGGCCCCGGCATGGCTGGATGGGAGCGATTATTCTTCGTACTTTTCGGCGAACTTGTCCGCGGGCTGGGGCTCGGGGGCCGGGGCGGGATACTCTCCCGTAAAGCACCCGACGCAGAAGTCCAGGCCGCAGCCGACGGCGATCTTGCGGATGTCCTCGACGCTCAGGTATCCCAGGGAATCCACGCCGATCTCCTTGGCGATGGCCTCGACGTCGCTGTTCAGCCGGCAGGCGATGAGCTTGTCCTCGCTGGGGACGTCGGTGCCAAAGTAGCAGGGATGGATGAACGGCGGGGAGGAGACGCGCATGTGCACCTGGGTGGCGCCGGCCTCGCGCAGGAGGCGGACGGTGCGCGCGCACGTCGTGCCGCGGACGATCGAGTCGTCCACGAGGATCACGCGCTTGCCCGAGACGACGGACTTGATGGCCGAGAGCTTGATGCGCACGGCGTCCTCGCGCATCTGCTGGGTCGGCTCGATGAACGTGCGGCCCACGTAGCGGTTCTTGATGAAGCCCATCTCGTAGGGGATGCCGGACTGGTGCGCATAGCCGAGCGCCGCGTCCAGGCCGGAATCCGGCGCGCCGACCACGACGTCCGCCGCGACCGGGTGCTCCAGCGCCAGGTACGCGCCCGCGCGCTGGCGCGCCTGGTGCACGCCGGCGCCGTCGATGATGGAGTCCGGGCGGGCAAAGTAGACGAACTCAAAGACGCACAGGCCGCTCTTCTGCCCGCAGAGCGCGGGGATGGAGTCGAGGCCCTTTTCGCTGGCCACGACGATCTCGCCGGGCGCGACGTCCCGCACGATCTCGGCGTTGAGGGTCGAGAGCGCGCAGGTCTCCGAGGCGAAGATGATCTGGCCCTCGCGCTTGCCGATGCACAGCGGGTGGAAGCCCTGCGGGTCGCGGCAGGCCAGGAGCTTCTTGGCACTCATCATGACGATGGAGTAGGCGCCGCGCAGCTTCTTCATGGTCTCGGCCAGCGCCTCCTCCGTGGAGGCGGTCTTCAGGCGCTCGCGCGTGAAGACGTAGGCGATGACCTCGCAGTCGTTCGTGGTGTGGAAGATCGCGCCGGAAAGCTCCAGCTCGCGCCGGAGCTCCTGGGCATTGGTGAGCTGGCCGTTGAAGCACAGGGCGATGTTGCCGCGCACGTGCCGCACGACCATGGGCTGGGCGTTGGCGCGGTCGGCGTTGTCGCTGGTGCCGTAGCGCACGTGGCCCACGGCGATGTGGCCGTCGCCCAGGGAATCCAGCACATCGCGCGAGAAGACTTCCGGCACGAGGCCGTTGTCCTTGTAGCTCTTGATGACGCCGTGGTCGCCCACCGCGATGCCGCAGCTCATCTGGCCGCGGTGCTGCAGGGCGTAGAGCGCAAGGTATGCGCTGCTGGCCACGCGCTGGTCGTCGCGCTCGGAGTAAATGCCGAAAACGCCGCACTCCTCATGCAGTTTTTGCTCGATCATGTTGCCATCCTTCCTAGAGAAACGGTGCGCGGTCCTTTTACAGGCCCAGCAGGCGGTGCAGGATCTCCTTATAGGCGCCCTCGACATTGCCCAGGTCGCGGCGGAAGCGGTCCTTGTCCAGCTTTTCGCCGGTCTCGCTGTCCCAGAAGCGGCAGGTGTCGGGCGAAATCTCGTCCGCCAGGATGATGGTGCCGTCCGGCAGGCGGCCGAATTCGAGCTTAAAGTCGATCAGCTCGATCTTGGCGTGGGAGAGGAACTCGGCCAGGATTTCGTTGACGCGCAGGGCGTAATCCGAGATGGTCTTGACCTCCTCGGGCGTGGCCAGGTTCATGGCGTAGATGTGGTACTCGTTGACCATGGGGTCGCCGAGCGCGTCGTCCTTGTAGCAGAACTCGAGCACTGTGTGCGCAAGCTTTGTGCCCTCGGGCAGGCCCAGGCGCTTGGACAGGGAGCCGGCGGCGATGTTGCGGACGATGACCTCCAGCGGCACGATGGAAACGCGCTTGACGATGGTCTCGCGGTCGGAGATCTCCTCGACGTAGTGGGTGGGGATGCCCTTTTCCCCGAGCATCTTCATCAGGTAGTTGGTGACCTTGTTGTTGATGATGCCCTTGGACTCGATGGTGCCCTTCTTCAGGCCGTTGAAGGCCGTGGCGTCGTCCTTGTAGTCGACGATCAGGTAGTTGGGATCGCTGGTTTCAAAGACCTTCTTGGCCTTGCCCTCGTAGAGCTGGCCGCGCTTTTCGATGTTCATAGTGCGTTGACCTCCTCCTGCAATTTGGCGTTCTTTTCCAGGATCTGGCGTTCCATCTCCTGCTTGTAATCGGAGAGCTTCTGGGCGAGCGCCGCGTCCTCGATGGCGAGCATCTGGATCGCAAGGTAGGCGGCGTTGTCCGCGCCGTCGATGGCGACGGTGGCCACCGGGATGCCCTTGGGCATCTGCACGGTGGAAAGGAGCGCGTCCAGGCCGTCCAGCGTGGAGGACTTGACCGGGATGCCGATGACCGGAAGCGTGGTGTGCGCCGCGAGCGCGCCCGCCAGGTGCGCGGCCTTGCCCGCCGCGGCGATGAGCACGCCATAGCCGCGCTCGCGCGCGCTGTCGGCAAAGGCGGCGGCTTCCGCCGGCGTGCGGTGCGCGGACAGGACGCGGACCTCGGTCTCGATGCCAAAGGACTTCAGCGTCTTGATGCAGCCCTTGACCACGGGAAAGTCCGAATCGCTGCCCATGATCACGGCGACCTTCTTGCTCATGTGATCCCTCCTAAAACCATATCGAAAGTGCAGGGTCCCGAAAAAAGGGACCCGGGTGAACGTTTTCCCGCAGGGGCTGCGCGCGGCGGGCGCACAGGAACCCCTGCAAGGCCATTGTAACGTATCCCCCTGCGGACTGCAAGTTAAATATCCGTACACAAAGCGCAAAGGATTGGGGAATGTTCGGGTTTTCTTCGGGACGGACCGGGAGATTTAACCGAAACATTCTTTGACACCCCTGCTTTGCCGAATTATAATGAAAGAAAGAATGTACGGCTTCGGCTGCGAATCCAGGCGAAAAAAGGCAGGAGGTATGCCCCTTATGTCCAACCCGAACGCAACCTATCAGAGCCCGCTGGGCGGGCGCTACGCCTCCCCGGCGATGCTGCGCCTCTTTTCTAACGATACGAGATACGGCCTGTGGCGCAGGCTGTGGGTCGCGCTGGCCGAGACCGAGATGGAGCTGGGCCTGCCCGTGACGCAGGAGCAGGTCGACGAGCTGCGCGCGCACGTGGACGACATCGACTACGCCTGCGTTGCAGAAAAGGAAAAGGAGATCCGCCACGACGTCATGGCGCACGTCTACGCCTACGGCGTGGTCTGCCCCAAGGCAAAGGGCATCATCCACCTGGGCGCGACCTCCTGCTACGTCACGGACAACGCGGACGTGCTCATCCTCAAGCAGGGCCTGGAGATCCTGCGCCACAAGATGGTCAAGGTCCTGCGGAACCTGGCGCACTTCGCCAAGGAATACCGCGCCCTGCCGACCCTGGGCTATACGCACCTGCAGCCCGCCCAGCCCGTGACGGTGGGCAAGCGCGCGACGCTCTGGATGCAGGACCTGCTCATGGACTACGACGACCTGTGCTACATCCAGGGCCGCCTGCGCCTGCTCGGCTCCCGGGGCACGACCGGAACGCAGGCCTCCTTCCTCGACCTGTTCGACGGCGACCACGAGAAGGTCAAGGAGCTGGACCGCCGCATCGCGCACAAGATGGGGCTGGACGGCGTCTTCCCCGTCAGCGGCCAGACCTATCCCCGCAAGCTCGACTCCCGCGTGCTGAACGTGCTGGGCGGCCTTGCGCAGTCGGCCTACCGCTTCGGCAACGACCTGCGCCTGCTGCAGCACATGCGCGAGATGGAGGAGCCCTTTGAAAAGCACCAGGTCGGCTCCTCGGCCATGGCCTACAAGCGCAACCCCATGCGCTCGGAGCGCATCTGCTCGCTCTCGCGCTACATCATGTCCCTGATGGACAACCCGGCCATGACCGCCTCGACCCAGTGGCTCGAGCGCACGCTGGACGACTCGGCCAACCGCCGCCTCTCCCTGTCGGAGGCCTTCCTTGCGGCGGACGCCGTGCTCTCGCTCTACATCAACGTCACAAACGGCATGGTGGTCTATCCCAAGATCATCGAGAGCCGCCTGCGCGAATTCCTGCCCTTCCTGGCCACGGAGAACATCCTCATGGAGGCCGTCAAGCGCGGCGGCGACCGCCAGGCCCTGCACGAGCGCATCCGCCAGCACTCCATGGAGGCCTCCCGCCGCATGAAGGAGGAGGGCGAGCCCTGCGACCTGCTCGACCGCCTGGCCGCGGACCCGGCCTTCGGCATGACGCGCGAGCAGCTCGAGGGCGTGCTCGACCCCAAGCTCTACATCGGCCGCTGCCCGGAGCAGGTGGACGAGTTCCTGCGCGACTACATCCAGCCCGTGTTCGACCGCGAGGGCGACGTGTCCGTCGAGGCCGAGGTCAACGTGTAACCCCCAAAACAACGCAAAGCGCCCCGCCGAAACTTTTCGTTTCGGCGGGGCGCTTTTTGCCTATTCGGCAAGCATCTCGCTGCCGGCGAGGAAGGCGCGCACCTCGGCCAGGCGCGCCTGCGCCTGGGCGCGGCCGTTGGCGTAGACGGCGTGCAGGCGCTCGGGCCGGCGCTCAAAGACGTCGATGTCCATGCGGTCCGGGTAGAAGGCCAGGGCCTTGCCCGCGGCGACGAGGTCCGCAAGCCGCGCGCGCTGGTCGTTGTAGACCAGGTGGCGGTCGGCGCACGTGCGGCTCATGTTCGGATAGGCGCGCAGGGCGCGGCGATAGATCCAGGGCGCGGGCGCAGGCTTTTTGACGTACTCCCGGCCGCGCGTGAGCACGACGATGACCTTGTCGCAGTGCCGCAGCGCCTCGTCAAAGGGAATGGGATCGGCCGTGCCGCCGTCCAGCAGCGTGTACCCGTCCACGCGCACCATGGGGGAGAAGAGGGGGATGGAGCTGGAGGCGCGGTAGTAGGTGTTGAGCGTCGCGCGCGGCGGCGTGTCCACGTACAGCGCCTTGCCGGTCACGACGTCCGTGCAGCCGATGACCATGCGCGTGCCGGTCCGGTAGAAGGCGTCGTAGTCAAAGGGATCGTGCACGTCCGGGATCTCGTCGAAGATGAAGTCCATGCCGAACATGGAGTGCTCGCGGCCCAGCAGGTTGAGGGGGCTGACGTAGCGCCGGTCCATGCCGTATGTCTCCGCGATGCGCTCTCCGCGGCCGATCTGCCGCGACACATAGGAGGCCGCGTTGCACGCGCCGGCCGACACGCCGATGACATAGGGGAAGAAGAGGCGGTTCTCCAGGAACACGTCGAGGATTCCCAGGGTGTAGGAGCCGCGCATGCCCCCGCCCTCCAAAACCAGTCCAACCGTTTTCGCCATGGCGCAAAACCTCCTTTCCGAAAAAAGGGAAGAGGGCGCGTGCGCGCCCTCCAGGCTGGGATTTGTTCTCAGTGGAGCACCTTGCCCAGGAACTCGCGCAGGCGCTCGCTCTTGGGGTGCTCAAAGATCTGCTCCGGCGACCCGTCCTCGACGATGACGCCGTCCTCCATGAAGAGGATGCGGTTGGCGACCTTGCGGGCAAAGCCCATCTCGTGGGAGACGACGACCATGGTCATGCCGTCGGCGGCGAGCTGCTGCATGACGTCGAGCACTTCGCCGACCATCTCGGGGTCCAGGGCGGAGGTGGGCTCGTCAAAGAGCATGACGTCCGGGTGCATGGCGAGCGCGCGCACGATGGCGATGCGCTGGCGCTGCCCGCCGGAGAGCTGCGCGGGATAGGCCGCCGCCTTGTCCTCCAGGCCGACGCGGCGCAGGAGGGCGCGCGCCTCCTCCTCGGACTTGGCCTTGTCCGCCTTCTTGACGATGGTGGGGGCCAGTGTGATGTTGTCCAGCACGTTGAGGTTGTTGAAGAGGTTGAACTGCTGGAACACCATGCCCATGCGCTCGCGCAGGGTGTTGAGGTTGCGGCCCGCGTGCACGACGGATTCGCCCTCAAAGAGGATGTCGCCGTCGGTGGGGGTCTCCAGCCGGTTCAGGCACCGCAGGAAGGTGGACTTGCCCGCGCCCGAGGCGCCGATGACGACGATGACCTCGCCGCGGCGCACGGTGGTGTTGACGCCCCTGAGGACTTCCAGCTTGCCAAAGCGCATCTTAAGGTCCTTGACCTCCAGGATGACGTCGCTCTTGTTCAGGTTATCGGGCATCGCGCTTCATCCTCCTTTCCATCACGCCCAGCAGGCGGGAGGTGGTAAAGGTCATCACAAAGTAAATCAATGCGCAGACGATCAGCGATTCAAAATAGCGGAACGAAGAAGAATAGACCTGCGAGGTGTTGAACATCAGCTCCGTGATGCCGATGGTCATGACGATGGAGGACTCCTTGATGACGGTGACGAACTCGTTGCCAAGGGCCGGCAGGATGTTTTTGAAAGCCTGCGGCAGCACGACGCGGCGCATGGTCTGCCACCCGGTCATGCCCAGGGAGCGGGCCGCCTCGGTCTGGCCGCGGTCCACGGCCTGGATGCCGGCGCGCACGATCTCGCCGACGTAGGCGGCGGAGTTGAGGCCCATGGCCAGGATGCCCGAGGCAAAGCGCGGGAAGTCAAAGCCCAGGCCGGAAATGTTGGGAATCTTTATGCCCATCTGCGGGAGGGCGTAGAAGATGAAGAAGATCTGCACCATCAGCGGCGTGCCGCGGATGAATTCCGTGTAGGCGGCCGAGATCAGGGAGAGGGGCTTGAACTTGCCCAGGCGCATCAGCGCCAGCACGACGCCCACGATCAGGCCGATGACCACCGTAAAGACCGAGAGGATCAGCGTCGTGCCCGCGCCGCGGATGAACATCGGCCAATACTTGCTCAAAAAGCTGAAATTGAGTTCCATGCAATGCTACCTTTCTCTGTCGGGGAGATCCCCCCTTCGCATGGCAAAGACGCGGATCAGCGCTTTCCACCAATCCGCGTCGTCTGCTGTGCCAAACTCAGGGAAACGGGCGATTTTTTTATTCGTCGCCGATCTGGTCGATGGCCAGGGTGCAGGCCTCCTGATAGATGCGCTCCATCTCGCCGTTGGCCTTCATCTCGGCGATGACCTCGTTGATGAAGTTGAGCAGGTCCTCCTGGCCCTTGGCAACGGGGATGGCCACGCCGCCCTCCTCGACGGGAACCTCATAGGAGCAGACCGCCAGGTCGTCCGGATAGGCCGCCACGTAGATGTCCGCAACGGGCTTCTCCAGGCAGATGGCGTCGATGTTGCCGGTGTTCAGCTCCTGGATCAGGGTCGTGGTCTTGGGCAGGAGCAGGCTCTGGGCGTTGGTCATCTCCTCGACGACCAGGGTGTTCTGGGCGGTGCCCATCTGCGCGCCGATGGTCTTGCCGTCAAAGCTCTCCTTGGAGGTGAAGTTGCCCTCCTCGCCCTTGCGCACGACAAAGACGTTCGTCGTGTCGTAGTAGTTGTCGGAGAAATCCACCGCCTGCTTGCGCTCCTCGGTGGGGGTGATGGAGGCGGCGATGTCCACGGTGCCGGCCTGCACGGCGGGGATCAGGGAGTCAAAGGCCATCTCGGAGGTGACCAGCTCCACGCCCAGCTTGTCGGCAATGGCCTGCGCCAGGGAAACGTCAAAGCCCACGCCCACGCTCGCGCCGTTCTCGATCACGATGAACTCAAAGGGCGGGTAGGTGGACTCCGTGCCCAGGATCAGCTGGCCGCGCTCGCGGATGGCGTCCAGGGTCGGGGTCTCCTCGGTAGCGGCAGACTCTGCGGGCGTCTCGGACGCTGCGGGCTCCTCAGACGCAGCGGGCGCTTCGGACTCCGCGGGCGCCGCGGACTCGGCGGGCGTTTCGGTCGCCTCGGGCGAGGCGGCGGGTTCCTCAGCCGGCGCGGACGTGCAGCCCGTGACGGCGGTGACCAGCATCAGCACCGCGCAAAGAAGCGCAAGGAACTTAGCGGTCTTCTTCATCGCAAATACATCTCCTTTATCAGCGGAAATTACCCCTACAGTATAGCGGCTTCATTCACGTTCTGCAAGCGGAAACGCATAATTTTACACTGCGTTTTCGCATTTGGTGCATATATGCAGCCAAACTGCATAAAAGCAGGGAATGCGTCACAGAATGCGGCGCTGCGCAAGGGACCATGCCTTTTGCGCGGCGGCCTGCGCGGCCTGCGCGCTCTTGCGCAGGTCCTGCGCGCTCCGGGAGAGCATCCGGCCCCCGACCATGCGGCCGACGATGTCCGCGCTCTCGGCGCGGTACACCAGCTCGATCAGGGGGTAGTTGTGCGGCCCGAGGCGCGTCGGGTCCACGAGCAGCAGGTCCGCGGCAAAGCCGGGCTCGATGCGGCCCAGCGGCGCCCCGAGCCCCTGCGCGCCGGCGATGGTCGCCGCGTAGAACGCGTCCGAGGCCTGGAACTGCGAGGCGTTGCTGTCGAGCTTTCCGCCGAAGGCCGCGCAGCGCATCTCCTCGAGCATGCTCAGGCCAAAGTACCCGGTGTTTAGGCACGTGTTGACGTCCTGCCGCAGGTTTGTCACGATCGGGAAGGGCACGCCGTCCTGCATGGCGGTCACGGCGGACATGGCCACGGTCGCGCCCGCGGTGCGCAGGCGCTCGCGGTCAAAGAAGTCCGCATCATAGCCGCCCACGACGACCGTGCGGCCGGTCAGGAGCTTCTCGCGGTCGAGCTTGCCCAGGGGGGAGAGGCCGAAGGCCATGCGGCTGACCTGCTTTTCGGATTCGCAGTAGGCCGCGCGCACGAGCAGCGGCCCCGCGGATGCGCGCGCCGCGGCGTACATCTCCGGGGAGGTCGTCTCCACCGAGTAGAGCGCGTCGCCCGCGGCAAAACTGCCGCCCGTGCGCTCGGGCACGAGCAGCCGGCCGCTGTGCTCGGCGACGGGGTAGCCGTTCGCCGTGCGCTCGGGGAAGGCGAGCAGGCGCAGGCCGAGCGCCTCGCCCTCCGCGCGCAGGGCCGGGGCAAAGGCCGGGTGCGTCAGATCCGCAACCGTCGTCGCGCCCGAGAGCAGGAGCTGCTCCAGGCCAAAGCGGACCACGGCGCGCTTTTCCGCGTCGGACAGGGCCTCCGCAGCGATCTCCAGCAGGGGCAGGGCGCGGCCGTGCAGCATGCTGCCCTGCCAGCGCGCGCGGGAATAGTCCGGGAGCAGGCCGTTGCCCAGCACCGCGCCGGCCACGGACGAGCCGACGTCCACCAGCCCCGGCAGAACCCAGAGGCCCTGCGCGTCGACGACCTCGGCCTCGGAATCGGCGATCTCCTCGCGGATGTCGAGGAAGGCGCCGTCCTCGATGAGCACGTCGGCGTACTTCATCTTGATGGAGTGGTATCCCTCGTGGATGAAGGTGATGACCAGGCCGTTTTTCACCAGCGTCTTCATGCGCGCGCCTCCTCTCCGTGGGCCAGTTCGTTGAAGATCGTCAGGTTCTCCCGCGCCTCGGAGAGGTTGGCCACGCCCAGGTTGTAGGCGTCCAGGAACTCGCGCCGCTCCAGCGCCCAGGCGAGCGCGCCGCGGATGTCGTACGTGAGCTCGCCCTTGCCCAGGACCTTGATGACGTAGACGCCCTTGCCCTTGCTGTGCGCCTTGCACAGGGCGTTTTCCATGTCCAAAAGGGAGCCTTCCTCGATGCGGGAGCCCTCGCGGTTGAACGGCGCGCAGACGACCTGGATCTCCGGGATGTCCGCCGCCGCGGAGATGACGGGCGCGCAGTGCGTCGAGAGGCCGACCGCGCGCACTAGGCCCTTTTTCTGCATCTCGAGCATGTAGGCAAAGGCGGGCATCTTCTCGGAGAGGGTGCCGGCGGCGACCTCGTGCAGGAGGAAGAAGTCGAGGTAGGGCGTCTCCAATTCGCGCAGCGTGCGCGTCAGATCGTACTCCGCCTCCTCGCGGGAGCGGCCGTACGTCTTGGAGGTGATGGCGATCTCCTCCCGGGGGAAGCGGCGCAGGGCGCAGGCGACCTGCGTCTGGCTGCCGTAGGCGTTGTCCGTGTCCCAGAAGGTGATGCCGTGCAGGCGCGCGGCGTCCTCCAGGATGCCCGCGCCAAACTCCGGCACGGAGCGGTTGATGTGCTCCGTGCCGAAGCAGACCTCGGAAACCGGGATGCCCGCGAGGCGCACGCGGTGCGCGCGGACCGGATTTTCTTGCAGAAGCATGGCCTTATCCCTTCTTGCCCAGGTACTTGATCACCACGTCCGAGATCCAGTCGGCGTAGAGGTCGTAGCACTTCTCGCCCGCCTCGATCGTGGCGTCCGCCGGGTCGCCGACGTAGCCGGGGCACTGGGCCGTGCCCGTGGGCGCGTAGACGGCCATCGCCCCGCCGTAGTAGCCCAGGCCGTCCATCTTGTAGGAGGTGTCGCTCTCCGGCGGGTACCAGGAGGGCAGGTCGTCGAGGTTGACGAGCTTGGGCACCGCCACCATCGTGCAGCTCGTCTCGTCCTCGCCGCCGTGGCCCTGGTGCTCGGGGTTCTTGAGGAACTTGGGCCACTCGTCGTTCATGGGCGGAATCCAGTTGACGACCATGGCGGTCAGCCCGTGCTCCTCGTAGAGGTCCTTGGCCGCGACGTTCATGGAGGCGAGGTTTTCGGCGTGGCTCACGCAGAAGATGAAGCGCTTGAAGCCGCTCTTGGACAGGGAGACGCAGATCTCCTCCGTCATGCGGATGAGCGTCATCTGGCTGATGTAGCCGTTGCCGAAGTTCTCCGTGCGCTCAAACTGGTTGGTCTGCACGCCCAGGGGGAAGGCAAAGCCGGGCACGGCCTCCATGCCCTTCTTCTCGAGGTACTGCGCGACGCGGCGCACGAGCACGTTGCCCTGGAAGGTGTCGCAGCCCAGCGGCAGGTGCTTGCCGTGGTTTTCCAGCGCGCCGAAGGAAAAGACGATCGTGTCGCAGGTCTTGAGCTTCTCCTTGAGCTCAAAGGCGGTCAGCTCCGTGATGTTCTTGGGACCGCGGACTTCATAGAGGAGTTCTTCATCGCTGTACATGGCTCTTTCTCCTGTTCTGCTGTCTATTTTTTTGGAAAGATGCGGGCAAAGCGCTATTGGGCGGTGAACCCGCCGTCGATGACCAGGGTGGCGCCGACCACGCCGCTGGCCTCGTCGCTGGCCAGGAAGAGGATGCCGTTGGCCACCTCGTCCGTCGTGATCAGGCGGCCGATGGGCTTTTCCACCTTGACCTGATCGAGCATCTTCTGGCGCTTTGCGGGGTCGGTCTCCCCCTCCCAGAAGATGGGGGTGTCCGTCGCGCCGGGGCAGACGCAGTTGACGCGCACGCCAAAGGGAACGGCCTCCAGCGCCGCCGAGCGCGAAAGGCTCACCATCGCGCCCTTTGTCGCGGTGTAGACCGCGAGCTCGTGGTAGCCGACAAAGGCCAGCTCCGACGCGCAGTTGACGATGGCGCCGCTGCGCTGGGCCTTCATCAGGGGCAGCACCTCGTGCATCGTCAGGAAGGTTCCGCCCAGGTTGATGTCCACCATGCGGTCGTAGTCCGCCTTGGTGGTGTCCACCAGCAGCTTTGTGATCTGCACGCCCGCGACGTTGACCAGGATATCGATGCGGCCGAAGGCCTCCACGGCCTGGGCCACGGCGGCCTTGACCGCGATTTCGCTGGAGACGTCGCACGGGCAGGCGATGGCCTGCCCGCCAAAGAGGCGGATCTCCTCGGCGGTCTTTTCCAGCCCCGCCTCGTTCACATCCATCAGGAAGAGCTTTGCGCCCTCCATCGCCAGGCGCACCGCCGCGCGGCCGCCGATGCCGGAAGCCGCGCCGGTGACCAGCGCGACCTTGTCCTTGCACTTCATGGGTCCATTCGACCTCCTTTTCTGTATGAGTATACAACAAATTTGCAGCCACGGCAAGGCGCGGCGCGCGGCAGGCTGAAAAGAGGATTGCGCCCGCGTCCGAAAGGGATTATAATAAAAATAGTGGCAAAAAAGACCGAAGAGGAGGACAAATGAGTATGAAAATGCGTTCCTTTGGCAAGCTGGGCATTTCGGGTTCGGCCTTTGGCCTGGGCTGCATGCGCTTCCCCATGGTGGAAAAGGACGGCAAAAAGGTCGTCGACGAGGAGAACGCCATCCGCATCATCCGCACCGCGATCGACGGCGGCGTGACGTACCTGGATACGGCGTACGTCTACCTGGGCCAGCAGAGCGAGCGGGTCGTGGGCAAGGCGCTGCAGGACGGCTACCGCGAAAAGGTCACCATCGCAACGAAGCTGCCGACCTGGCTGGTGGAAAAGGAAGAGGATCTGCAGCGCTTCTTTGACGAGGAGCTGGAGCGCCTGCAGACCGATCACATCGATTTTTATCTCGTGCACGCGCTCAACGCCCAGCGCTGGCCCAAGATCAAGGCCCTGGGCGTCTGTCAGTTCCTCGACCGCCTCAAGGCCGAGGGCAAGATCCGCTACGCCTGCTTCTCCTTCCACGACAACTATCAGGCGTTTGAGACGATCCTGGGCGACTACGACTGGGACATGGTCCAGATCCAGTACAACTTCATGGACATCGAGAACCAGGCCGGCACCAAGGGCCTGGAGCTTGCGGGCAGCAAGGGCATCCCGGTCGTCATCATGGAGGGCCTGCTCGGCGGGCGCCTGGCCGTCGCGCCGGACAACGTCCAGGCGCTCTACGACGCCTATCCCGTCAAGCGCTCGCCCGTGGAATGGGCCTTCCGCTGGCTCTGCAACCATCCGCAGGTGGCCACGGTCCTCTCCGGCTGCACGAGCGTGGAGCAGGTGCGCGACAACCTGCGCATCTTCGACGCGGTGGAGCCGGGCGCGATGAGCGAAAGCGAGCTCGACCTCATGGACCGCGTGCGCGAGGCGTACCGCAGCCGCACCAAGGTCGGCTGCACGGGCTGCGCCTACTGCATGCCCTGCCCGCAGGGCGTGGACATCCCCGGCGCGTTCTCGGCCTGGAACAACGCCTCCCTCTACGGCGGCCTGGAAAAGGGCAACGCCGACTACAAGAAGCTCGTGGAGGCCGGAAAATCCCCGAAGAACTGCGTCGAGTGCGGCGCGTGCATGGCGGCCTGCCCGCAGCACATCGAGATCATCGACATGCTCAAGAACGTCACGGCGGACCTGGACTAAGGCAAAAGGAGGGGAAGGCGCACATGGCGCGGTGTCTCGTGCTGCTCCTGCAGGTGACGGAGCAGGGAATCGCGGTGGAGCGCGGGGCGGACGGCCTGGACTTCCTGCCCGCGCGGGAGCTTCCGCCCATGACGCTTCCCCAGGCGCTGCTGCCCGAGGGCGCGCGCTTTGTGGGCGTGGGAACGCTCGGCGAGGACGACGCCTACCTCTTCCTCCTGCGCGGGGGCAGGGCGCGCCGCGCGCGCCCTCGCGCGGAGGTCCTGGAGGACGGCGGGGCGCCGGGGACGCATCCGGCGCTGCCGCTCCTTGCGCGCCTGGCGCTGACGAGCGCGCAGCCGCAGGACTTTCGCCTCTGGCCGGCGGAGGACGGCTGGAGGATGGAGTCGCGCGACCTGGACGAGGAGATCGCCGGGGAGAACGGGCCGCTTTTTTGACAAAATCCACGCGCCGCAGTTGTCGAAGCTGTGGAAAATGTGGTATAATGACTCCACCCCTAGCCCGCCCCTCCGTGGGAAAGGGCGGGGAATACGGGTTTGAGGTGTGCGTATGGCAGGGGGCACGTTTGGAGATCGCTTGCGCGAGCTGCGCAAGGAGCGCGGGATGCAGCAGAGGGAACTGGGGGATCTGTACAACCTCTCCTCCAGCGCCATCGGGTCCTATGAGCGCAACCTGCGCGAGCCGACGCTCGAGCTGCTGCTCCAGCTCTCGGAGTACTTCGGCGTGTCGGTGGACTACCTGCTCTGCCGCACGGACGAGCGCCTGACCGCCAAGGAGTACAAGGAGAAGGACTCCTACGAGCTCTCGGAGTTCATGAGCGCGCACACCATCACCGTCGGCGGCGTCGTGGTCAGCGATGCGGACAAGCGCCGCATCTGCGACATGGCGACGGGCCTGTTCTGGACCCGCATCACCGCGACGGAAAAGAAGAACTGAAGAAACAAAAGCGAGGCGCTTCCCAAGCGGGAGCGCCTCGCTTTCGCGTGCCGACAAAGCCGGCACGCTTGAAAATCGCACGGGCTGCATGGTTTGGGAAACATTCGGCGCGCCGCGCGCTGCACACGACAACCCGCCGAATCCCGGAAAGCAGCGGCAGGAAGGTTCTTTTCTGCAACCGGAAACGAGGCGCTTCCCCAAGCGGAAGCGCCTCGCTTTTGTTTCGATTGGGGTCAGACCTTCTCCAGCGCCTGGGCCACGTCGGCGAGGATGTCGTCGATGCTCTCCAGGCCCACGGAGAAGCGGATGAGGCCCGGGGTGACGCCGCCCGCGCGCAGCTGCTCGTCCGAGAGCTGGCGGTGGGTGGTGTTGGCCGGCTGCAGGGCGAGGGTGCGGATGTCGGCCACGTGGGTGACGGTGGAGGCCAGCTGCAGCGCGTCGATGAAGCGCGCCGCGTTTTCGCGCGGGCCCTTGATGGAGAAGGAGATGACGCCGGAGCAGCCCTTGGGCAGGTACTTCTTCGCCTTTTCGTGCTGGTCGCTGGAGGGCAGGCCGGGGTAGTTGACGAACTCGACCTTGGGCGACTTCTCGAGGAACTCGGCGACCTTCTGCGCGTTTTCGCAGTGCTGCTTCATGCGCACCGGCAGGGTCTGCAGGCCCAGATCCAGCAGGAACGCGTCCTGCGCGCTGGGCAGCACGCCAAAGTCGCGCATGAGCTGCATCCGGCACTTGATGATGTAGGCCGGCGCGCCGTAGTCCGCGTAGACCGTGCCGTGGTACGTGGGGTCGGGCTCGGTGAACTCCGGGAACTTGCCGCTGGTCCAGTCGAACTTGCCGCCGTCGACGATCACGCCGCCGACCACGACCGCGTGGCCGTCCATGTACTTGGTGGTCGAGTGGGTCACAATGTCCGCGCCAAAGTCAAAGGGCCGGCAGAGCATGGGCGTGGCGAACGTGTTGTCCACGATGAGCGGGATGCCGTGGCTGTGCGCAAAGCCGGCAAACTTTTCGATGTCGCAGACGACCAGCGTCGGATTGGTGAGCGTCTCGGAGAAGACCAGGCGCGTGTTTTCGCGCACGGCGGCGTTGAGCTCCTCCATCGTCGCGTCCGGGGAGACGAAGGTGCAGTCGATGCCAAAGCGCTTGAGCGTCACGCCAAAGAGGTTGACCGTGCCGCCGTAGACGCCCGCCGTGCACAGGATGTGGTCGCCCGCCTTGCAGATGTTGAGCACCGAAAGGAGCGAGGCCGCCTGGCCGGAGGTGGTCATCAGCGCGCCGACGCCGCCCTCCATGGCGGCGATCTTTTCCTCGACAAAGCCCACGGTGGGGTTGGAGATGCGGGAATAGATGTGCCCCTCGGTCGGCTGATCGAACAGGTGCGCCATGTGGTCGGCAGAGGTGTATTCGTAGGTGGTGGATTGGTAGATGGGCATGGTATGCGTTTCGCCGTTGCCGGGCTTGTAGCCGGCGCGCAGGGCGAGGGTTTCCAGTTCCATGGGCCTTGACCTCCTCGTTCGTCTTTGTTCCCTACTACTATACACGCGGGGGAACGCTTTTTCAATTTAATTTTCCGCGATGACCGCCTCGTAGAAGGACGCGGGCGCAAGCTCCGGGAAGGCGCCGGGAAAGTTCCGGTAGAGGAAGAGCCGCATGTCCTGGCAGAGGTGGCAGCGGTTGTAGTAGCTGCTCTTGGAGGTAAATCCCTTGGCCTTGCAGAAATCCAGCAGGCTCCTGGGGTCCTGCGCAAGGCGCGTGTAGACGGGATAGACCTCCGGGTCCAGCTCCGCGCCCAGCGCCGAGAGCGGCAGCGACAGCCCCGGGCAGCTGGGCGGAATGTAGCGCCCGTACAGGTCGATGTGGTAGTGGGAGCGCCCGCCCAGCTCCGCGCAGGAGCGGCCCATGTGCGGGATGCGCGAGGTGGAGACGGTGGGCATGTCCTTGGCGTGGGTGGTCAGGGCCCGCCCCAGCATGTGCAGCCCATAGCGTGGCCGCAGGAGCGGCCAATAGTTCTTGCCGAAATACGCCTCGTACTCCGCGCGGCTGTGGGGGGCGTCCGTCGGCAGGGCGGTCATGTCCGGAAAGCACTCGTCGATCCACAGCGACGGCGTGACCCCCGCCTCCCGGCAGGCGTTCGAGAGCAGGAGCACCTTGTCCAGGGCGATGAACTCATTGTGATAGGGGGAGATGGAGAGGCTCAGCGTCCGCACGCCGAGGTCCCGCACGCGCAGCACCGTCCGCAGGGCCTGCTCCTCGCCGGTCACAAAGGAGGAAGAGGTCTCAATGTAGTCGATGGGCATCTCCGCCTCCTGCGCGGCCCGCAGCACCGCGCAGAGCTTGTCCACGTCGAGGAACGGCTCGCCGCCGCTGATGTGCATGGAGGGCGTGCCCAGCGCCCGCACGCGCAGGAAGACCTCCTTTGCAAGGTCCGCAGAGATGTAGTCCTCCTCCCGGTCCGGAGAGCAGTTGTAGAGGCAGTGCCCGCACCGCGCCGAGCAGCGGTAGTTCACCATCAGGCCGCCAGAGGTCAGTTTGAAGATCCCAGCCATGCGCTTCCCTTTCATTTCATCGGTCTTTTTTTGCAGCCAGTTGTTTTTTGTATGTGTGGGGGGGCGATGCACCCGCTTCTATCACAATACGACAAAGCGGGGGGCCTTGTCAATATCCGCGAGGGGGCGGTTGGGAAATGGAGGGAAACGCCGATTCTTTCTGCAGCCGAACGACAAAGAACGCGCGCGAGCTGCCGTAGAGTCTTAGAAGGGAAAACCGATGCAAAAAAAGGGAGGTGCGGCCGATGACGCAGCCGGCCAAAAACCGCCAGGCGCGCGTGTGGAGCATGAACACGGACCGCCGGGAGGGTTTCCTTTCGGGGCTGAAAATCGAGGAGAGGGTGCAGGCGTTCTGGGAGAGCCGCGCGGGGACAAGTCTGCGGCAGGGGATTCCGGTGCTGGTGCTGTGCCTGTTCGGCGGGCAGGGAAAGCTCACGGGCGGGGCCATGCCCTTTGCCCCGGCGCTGCTGGCCGGGGCCATGATGCGCGGGCGCGCCGTGCCCTATGCGGCGGCGGGCTGCGCGCTGGGCGCGCTGATCGCGGGCTCGCCCGCCATGCTCCTGGCCTGCGCGCTGCTGTTCGCGCTGTACGCTGCGCTGCGGCTGACGAACCTCAAGCCCAACGATTTGACGTGCGTGCTGGCGGCGGGCCTCTCCGCCTATCTGCTGCCGCTGCTGTTCGCGCAGAACCTCTACGACCACATCATGGCCGCGGCGGGCGGACTTACGGCGATGGTGCTCTCCCGCATGTACGCCACGGCCCTGCGCGTGCGCCTGCAGGACCGCGAGCTCCTGTCGCCCGAGGAGATCATCAGCCTCTCGCTCCTGCTGGCCGGCGTGCTCACGGGGTTCCGGCAGCTCGCGCCGTGGGGGATCTCGCCCGTGCTCGCGGTGCTGCTGTTCCTGTGCATTGGGGCGGGCTGGCTCTGCGGCGCGGGGATGGGGGCGGCCGTCGGCGCGGTGACGGGGCTGATGCTGGGCGTCACGCAGCCGGAGGCGCCGTATCTTCTGCCGGGCATGGTGCTCTCGGGGCTCCTGCCGGGGCTGTTCGCCCGGCTGGGCAAATGGGGGGCCGCGGCCGCTCTGCCGGTGGCGCTGGTGCTGGCCGGGGCCATGGACGCGCGCTTCCTCACCTGGCAGCGCGCGGTGGAAGGGGCCCTGGCCTGCGCGGGGTTCCTCTGCGTGCGGGAGAGCGCGTGGGAGCGCCTGCGCGCCTTCGTCAGCCGGGAGGAGCGCGTGCGGCGCTTTGCCGCCATGACGCAGGGCGGCCTGCGCGGGGAGATGAGCGAGAAGATCCGGCAGTACGCCGGGCTCTACGGCCGCATGGCGCGCTCGCTCGCGGCCAGCGGGGCGGGCGGCCCCTATGCGGCGGTGAGCGCCGCGCTGCGCGCCCTGGCGGAGGACCTGAACACGCCCGTGCAGGACCTGCCCGAGCTCTCCCGCGAGATCGCGCAGGATCTGGACGCCGCGCACATCCGCGTCGAGGGCGTGCGCGCCCAGCGCGTGGGCGAAGCGTGCCGCGTCCATTTGCAGGTGCACTGCCGGCAGCGCGACGGCCTGTGCGACAAGCGCCTGCGCCAGGTGGTTTCCGCGGCGGTGGGCGCGCCGATGCGCGCCAGCCGGGCGGGATTCTGCCCCAAGGAGGGCCCCTGCGCGCTGACGATGGAGGAGGCCGAGGCCTTTGAGGTCCACGCAGGCTATGCGTCGCTCGCGCCGGACGGCGGGCAGGACTGCGGCGACACGCTGACCACCGTGCAGCTCCCGGACGGGCAGTACATGGCGGCGCTGGCCGACGGCATGGGCCACGGCCTGCGCGCCCAGGCCGAGAGCCGCGCGGCCATCGACCTCATGGAGGACTTCCTGCTGGCGCGCTTTGAGCCGGAGGCCGCGCTCAGCGGCGTCAACGACCTGCTGCTGCACCGGGACAAGGAGGAGAGCTTCTCCACGATGGACCTGATGCTGATCGACCTTGCGCGCGGAACGCTGCGCGCCATGAAGATCGGCGCGGTGCCCTCGTACATCCGGCGGGGACGGCGGCTGCTCTCCATCGCCGGCGACGCGCTGCCCATGGGCATCGTCGAAAAGGTGCGCCCCAGCGTCACCCAGCTCAAGATGCAGGACGGCGACGCGCTGATCCTGCTCTCGGACGGGGTGATGGACGCCGTGGACGGAAACGAGAAGTGGCTGACGGAGGAGATCCTCGCCATGGACCTGCGCGACGCGGAAGGGGCCGCGCGGCGCCTCATCTCGCACGCGCGCGCCGTGGGCAAGCACGAGGACGACATGACCGTCTGCGTCCTGCGCCTGGTGCGCCGCCACGGCTAAAAGATCCAACATTTTTCCATGCCGATTCCCTCATTTTCCCATGGCGGGCGGGAGGCGGTTCTGCTATCCTCAAGAAAAGGCGAAAAAACAAAACACCGTTCACAGGAGGAAAGCACTATGCCGAAGATCACCTTTATGGGGGCGGGCAGCACCGTGTTCGCCAAGAACGTCCTGGGAGACTCCATGTTGACCCCGGCCCTGGCCGAGAGCACCATCGCCCTGTACGACATCGACGCCCAGCGCCTGGAGGACTCCCGCCTCATGCTGGAGAACCTCAACCGCAACTGCGGCAACAAGGCCCGGATCGAGGCCTACCTCGGCGTGGAGAACCGGAAGGACGCCCTGCGCGGCGCCAACTACGTGGTCAACGCCATCCAGGTCGGGCTCTACGACCCCTGCACCATCACGGACTTTGAGGTGCCCAAGAAGTACGGCCTGCGCCAGACCATCGCCGACACCCTGGGCATCGGCGGCATCTTCCGCGCGCTGCGGACCATCCCGGTCATGCTGGACTTTGCCCGCGACATGGAGGAGGTCTGCCCGGACGCCTGGTTCCTCAACTACACCAACCCCATGGCCATGCTCACCGCCGCCATGCTGCGCGGTAGCGGCATCAAGACCGTGGGCCTGTGCCACAGCGTGCAGGTCTGCGCGCAGCACCTGCTCGAGGGGCTGAACATGCCCTATGACGACCTGGTGCAGTGGAAGATCGCAGGCATCAACCACCAGGCCTGGCTCCTGGAGATCACTCGGGACGGCAAGGACCTCTACCCCGAGATCAAGGCCCGCGCCGCGGCCCGCACCGAGAAGCACAACGACATGGTCCGCTACGAAATCATGAAGCGCTTCGGCTACTACGTCACCGAGTCCTCGGAGCACAACGCCGAGTACATGCCCTACTTCATCAAGGACAAGTACCCCGAGCTCATCGACCGCTTCAACATCCCGCTGGACGAATACCCGCGCCGCTGCGTCAACCAGATCGAAAAGTGGGGCAAGATGCGGCAGGAGCTGGTCGAAAAGCACGACCTGACCCACGAGCGCTCCAAGGAATACGCCTCCCGCATCATGGAGGCCATGGAGACGAACGTGCCCTATAAGTTCGGCGGAAACGTGATGAACACCGGGCTGATCCCGAACCTGCCGGCCGAGGCCGCGGTCGAGGTGCCCTGCATGGCGGACAAGTCCGGCGTGGTCCCGACCTACGTGGGCAATCTGCCGCCCCAGTGCGCCGCGCTCAACCGCACGAACATCAACGTGCAGCTCCTGACCGTGGAGGCCGCCCTGACCCTGAAGAAGGACTACATCTACCAGGCGGCTCTGCTCGACCCGCACACCGCCTCGGAGCTGTCCATCGACGACATCGTCGCGCTCTGCGACGACCTGATCGAGGCGCACGGCTCCTGGCTGCCGGCCTACCACTGAGGAAAAATCGGCGGTTTCCCTCTGCGGGCGGATCTGCTATAATGGAGGGACAGTTCCCGCACAGGGAAGTTAGGGAGGGAAAAAACCATGAATCCGATTGTGACCATTCAGATGAAGAACGGCGACGTGATGAAGATCGAGCTCTATCCCGAGACCGCGCCCAACACCGTCGCCTCCTTCGTCAAGCTCTGCCAGGATGGGTTTTACGATGGGCTGGGATTCCACCGCGTCATCCCCGGCTTCATGATCCAGGGCGGCGACCCGCAGGGCAACGGCATGGGCGGCCCGGGCTTCACCATCAAGGGCGAATTCCGGCAGAACGGCGTGATCAACCCGCTCAAGCACGAGCGCGGCGTCATCTCCATGGCGCGCACGCAGATGCCCAACTCCGCGGGCTCCCAGTTCTTCATCATGCACGCCGACGCGCCCTACCTGGACGGCGCCTACGCCGCATTCGGCCGGGTGATCGAGGGCATCGAGGCCGTGGACCACATCGCGGCGCTGCAGACCGACTACGCCGACCGGCCGCTGGAGTACCCCGTGATGGAGCGCGTCACGGTGGAGACCTTCGGCACGGAGTACAAGCCGGAGCGCAGCGCGCGCTGAGGCAGCACAACAAAAGGCGTCCCGTACAACGGGACGCCTCAGCTTGTCGAAAAACCTGCTGTGGCAATTAAGCCAGAGCAGATTTTTTGCGTGCAAGCA
>ERZ827492.220-NODE-220-length-59448-cov-11.699190_pt1 | contig 59448 bp, 73 predicted proteins | sample MGYA00519704_ERZ827492 | MGnify/ENA primary metagenome ERZ827492 (study PRJEB31778, sample SAMEA3449325) | human gut metagenome | biome: human gut; feature: human-associated habitat; material: faeces | place: United Kingdom | collected 2010/2012 ... | reverse complement strand
AAGATCCGCTGGAACACGGCATCCGCAAGGCGCTGAACCTGGGACATACCGTAGGTCATGCCTTCGAAAGTCTGGCTCTTGCCGAAGGTCGCCCCGTATTACATGGTTATGCTGTTGCTTGGGGAATTGTTTGCGAGCTATACCTCTCTTATATAAAGGTAGGTTTTCCGAAAGAGAAAATGCGCCAGACCATTCAGTTCATCAAAGAGAACTACGGTGGCTTTGCCTTCAATTGCAAACAGTACGACCAACTTTATGAGTTGATGAAGCATGACAAGAAGAACACTGCCGGCGCCATCAACTTCACTCTATTGAAAGAAGTCGGAGACATCTGCCTCAACCAGACTGCCGACAAAGATACCATTTACGAAATGTTCGATTTTTATCGGGAATGTATGGGGGTATAACCTCACTGTGTACCTGTACTATTTCCCCTTCCACACTTCTGCAACCCTTTATTCATAGGGAATAGAGTGTGGAAGGGGTATTCTTTAGGGGTTCTCAGTAATCTCTTCTTCCGGAAATTCTCCTTGCAGTTCCGCCTTCTTTTCCGCTTCCACAACTTTCTTGCTCAACATACTTGCCGGGAAGTATTTGCTCAGCGGATAGCGGAAAAATCTCATTTCCCTGCTTAATTCCTTGGTCAAGCCGCGGTCAGCGGTGAAGTAAACGCGCGAAATGCGCACGGTTCCCGGCATCACGTCTTCGGGGTGTTCAAAGCCCTCGCTGGTTATCGCAATATGGAAAGAGCCCAGTCCTTTGATGGATACCGACTCTCCATTCTTCAAGGCCTCTTCTATGAAGTGAGGCAGGTCGGCCAATATTCCTTTTACATCACCTTCGCTCCTGCCCGTCCGGTGAGCGATTCGTTTTGCCAGTATGTCTTCGGTCACCCCACCTCTGGGTTGCAGTGTACGTTGCACGGCATAATACAGTTGTTTTGCACCTTCCTTAGTCTGGAAGAGCTTCTTTCTTACCAAGTAAATCATTCCCATAGTCTTTACGTGTTTTTAATTACTACCTTTGACATCTCTCCTTTATTCCTTCCATGCAAAAGATGGCATCTTTTGTAGCAAAAGGTGGCATCTTATAACACAAAAGATGGCATCTTTTACAGCAAAAGATGCCACCTTTTGTAAGAGAGACAGCAAAGATACGGAAAGTATCTTTAAATGAAGTATCCGAAAGGACTTAATGCGCTAGCTATTTAGCAAAAAGTCTTTTATTCCCATTCGATAGTAGCGTTAGGCTTCGGAGACATATCGTAGCAAACACGATTCACATGTTTTACTTCTTTCAGGATACGATCCGTAATTTTCATCAGGACAGGCCATTCTACCTGTTCGATGGTAGCGGTCATCGCGTCAATCGTATTGACAGCACGGATGATAACCGGCCATTCGAAAGAACGGGCATTGTCGCGCACACCCACTGACTTGAAGTCGGGTACCACGGTGAAATATTGCCACACTTTCTTATCCAGTCCGGCAAGTTGAAACTCTTCACGCAGGATAGCATCGGACTCGCGCACAGCTTCCAAACGATCGCGTGTGATAGCACCCAGACAACGCACGCCCAGACCGGGACCGGGGAAGGGTTGACGATAAACCATTTCATAAGGCAAGCCCAGTTCAAGACCACATGCACGTACTTCGTCTTTGAAAAGCTGACGCAACGGTTCCACAAGTTCGAACTGAAGATCTTCCGGCAGACCGCCTACGTTGTGGTGAGACTTCACCATCTTGGCCGTTTTCGTTCCGCTTTCCACAATATCAGGGTAGATAGTTCCCTGGCCTAAGAAGTCGATACCGTCCAGTTTACGCGCTTCTTCTTCGAATACGCGGATAAACTCTCCGCCGATAATCTTTCGTTTCTGTTCGGGATCTTCCACACCTTCCAGTTTAGTAAGGAAGCGGTCGGTAACATCTACATAGATCAAATTCGCCTTCAGCTGATTACCGAACATTTCTACTACATCTTCGGATTCGCCTTTACGCATCAGACCGTGATTTACATGCACGCATACCAGATTGTTGCCAATTGCTTTCAGCAACAGAGCTGCCACTACGGAACTGTCAACACCACCGGAAAGGGCCAGCAATACTTTTCTGTCACCCACCTGGCGACGTACCAATTCAATCTGGTCATTCACGAAGTTGGTCATGTTCCAATTAGCTTCGGCCTTGCAAGTTTCGAAAACGAAAGGCTTAACAGCTGCTTTGATAGCTTCAATATCATCAGTAAACTGTGGCAGTTTCACCGCACAAGTCGCTTTGTCATGACCGGCAGCCATCACTGGGATTCCCGCCTCGTAGATAGAAGGATTCACATCGATGGCAACGCCATCTACTATGTTACACGGTCCACCATTGATAATAATGCCCTTTACATTGGACAACTTTTTCAGTTCTTCAACGGTTATATCATGAGGATAGATCTCACTATATACACCTAACGCACGGATGGCGCGAGCCAATACCGTATTCTCATGACTACCCAAGTCAAGGATAACAATCATATCCTGCTTCATTTGATTCTGGTTGTTTTAAGTTATTGTATCAATTATTATTCACTTCTGTTTTCAAACTGTCCGCAAAGATAAAGATTTTCAGAGAGACTATAATACATTGATTCTCTAAAGTTTCAGAACAGAGCAGCGTTTTTTTCGCAGTCATACCTTTCCGAAGATCAGTTTTATTCATCGATCCTTTATTTCGGTATTGTTCATGTGAATTTCAACTTCTGATTCGCATCATTAATAAAGTTAATCGGAGAACAGATGTATTTTCCTCCCCGATTTACATTGCTACTTTATTTTTTATTGTACCTTTGTGATGTCGAACCATTTTTTATCGTGCAGCAGGGAAACCTGCCAAGTAATCGTGGCGGGCATTTTTATGCCCGTTCACGCCACTCCTATATGGCGGTCCCTGTACCCCCATGGGGAGTGTTAATGCACCTCCAAATACTAGCTGTGAGTTTAGTGTTCGACAATGGGACAGGCAGGGATTGCTTTTTTAAAATCTTCTCCTCTCCCATGAATCGAATTATTCACCTTTTAAAACTTAACGATTTATGGAAAACAACACTCAGCCGGTAACCGCTCAGGAATTACCCAACGTAGCAATGCACCCACGCACGGGCTTCCCTTCAGAAGAAGCCATGAAAGCGTACTATTTACAACTGATTGACATCATGAACATCGCGTATGTCAAAGAATCTTCGGAATATATAAGCCTGCAATGTCTGAAACGCAAATTAAGACAATTCATCCATGTTCTACAATTGTTAGGTACACACGAATGGGGAAACGGCATTGCAGAAATACAAGATGCCAGCGGATTCTATATGCTGCAAAGTACACTCCCGCACAAGACGTTGCTGCAAGCCAACCGGGAAATCGGTCTGCATCTGCAATTCATTACGCAACTGGCAAGCAATGTAGGTTTTCTGAAACAATTGGAAGGTATCTTATATTACCACTCTCAAAATGTAGAAAACTTGCTGAAGAGGGTGAAAGAAGAATCGACAGATACTTTCTAAAATAATAAAACTGAAGTTTCGCATGTAGGCTGAAAGGCTACATGCGAAACTTAAATAGAATAAACTTTCCATCATAACAAATTAAGAATAAGAGAGATGTGTTATCTAACAAGATAATAGCAAAACAAAAATCAACTGAAATATTTGCTATTTAAAAATAAAGCACTACTTTTGCATCCGCAATTCGGGATGTAGCTCAGCCCGGTAGAGTACGCGTCTGGGGGGCGTGTGGTCGCAAGTTCGAATCTTGTCATCCCGACAAACATAGCCTAAGTATCAACTACTTAGGCTATTTTGTTTCCGCTAATGTTTCCGTTTTATTTTGAAAAAGTTCTTTTTGCGTTTTTATAGGGCTAAAACAATGAATCAAATACGAAGCAAACAGGAAGCAACCCGAAGCAAAATTAACCCAATGAAAGGAAATATATCCTGCACAAGCAAACAGAGGCAATATAGAAAAGAACACCCCGCCTACTTAATACTCTTTAAAAAGCCTTTCAATTCCATTTAAACGAATAAAAAAGCCGCCCCAATGTTGAGGCGGCAAATATAGTCACAGATGAAAACACAACCCATAATAAGCTACATTTCTATTTTTATTTTTCCGTTCGGTTCTTTCATCTTTTGAAATGCTTCAATAGTACATCGAAGCCAATATAATTGCGCTTCAACGTCTTTAAACAGAGGCATATTACCCTTATCATCCAATAGAAACAAAGTCCTTGTATAATCAAAATAAAGTCTGATTAGTACACCCGTTGCCACTTCCACATCACCACGCCCGCCAAAGTTTTCTACAATACCGTCAAAGTTTAATTTTTCTTTCTTTGCCACTTCAAAGGCAGTTCTTAAATAGTCCATAACTAACAAATTTAGGAGTAAATAAAAACCCCTTGTTTCGGTGTCCTACGCATTGTTAGCAGCGTTCGGGACGTTTCCGCTACCCGCACCGACAAGGGGCTATAATATAAAATCATAGTCTTTACTCTCACATCTAACAATTTTTAGGGACTGCAAAGCTATGAAAACCAACTGAATAAAGCAAACCTTTGGCGTATTTTCTGATACATTTCTGATATTAACTATCTGACAGCCAAACAAATAACCCCAAAACAAGTCCATTTTAAGCCATTCAAAAGCAAAGAGGTACAAATTATCAATCTAACGGCAAAAGTCCCGCATATCCAAAAAGAAAGGGCAAAAACGCTATGTTTTGCCCTCATCTTATCACACCACAAAAACGCCTTACTGTTTAGATGAGCATTTCAAGTAATTATATACGCTCGTTTTGGAGCACTTTAAAGCTGCCGCTATTGCTACATAAGTCAAACCCTTACTTCTTAAACTTCGGGCTTTCTCTGCAATCGGCTGAGGCTCTGCCAGCTCTTTATAATGTCCGTCCTTAATCATTCGTTGAATCGTCCGTTCTGACAAGTCCGTCAGTTTGGCTATTTCCTTGTTTGTCAGCCTCAATATGAAGTATCTATATACTTCGCTTTCTTTGGTTCTTTTCCTTGCCATAATGTCGTAATTTAAAGTCTGTTACTTTGTTGTAACTTAAATGTTTGTTTTGAATGTCGCTATTTCAACACGCCATTTTGTCCGTTATCGTGATACAAATTTAATAGTACCCCCCAACAGATTTACACTGCCCTTTTGCCTCATCGTATAGAGATATTTAGTATATTCAAGCCAATGCAGCCCATGGAATCCAGCTAAAAACAGCTTTTACAGCCTGCCTACGCTATATATACACATCCGTTTGATACAAATATGATACAGTGTAAAAAAAACAGCGTCTCAAAGTTAACATTCATACACTCAAAAAGTTACTTTTCATTGTTTTATGTAACGTTGATACGTTTTTGATACATTCCTATCAGTACTTGTAATAGGTTGAGCGTAGTTTATTGAGCATGTCAACCACTTTAACCAGTTCATCCGTACCAGCACCAGCCGCCAACCGCTCATCGTAGTATCTTTCCGTTGCCGCTATTCGCTTTAGAAAATCCTTATACTTTCTTTCGTATCGGCTACATGCCTGCCTTGTTACGCCCAGTTGTTCCGCTGCATCCTGCACAGACAACCCGTCATTGCGCAAAGCCTCATACCTCTTTTGCCTAAATTCTACCGTATTTCTCATTTGTCTATCAAATATTTAGTTAAACATTCCTTAGCCTTTTTCTCATCGTCTATTGTGCGTTCATCCAGCACAACCACGTTTACCACTCTATCCAGCCAGTCCCTTGTTATTGCCAGCTCGTTTGCATGTAGGGTATCGGTGTAAAACTCACCGTCCACCTCATAGGTTATTCTTAGCGTTCGTTCTTTCTTCATTGCATTTACTATTTTACGTTTTATAATCATCCTGCGGTTGCTGTCTTTATTCCTGCACCGTTTCGCCTCTTTGCCGTACAACCTTTCAGAACAAAAGAGACTGCCTGCCCGTTGATGGGTTATCTCCCGACCGCACGTTTTGCAGTACCTTTTTTCTGTCGTATTTTTCGGCTCATTTTCACAGTTATTTTTCCCTTGTAATTCCACGCCCCCAAAGGGGACGTTTTCCAGCATATATTCAAGATTGGAAATTGTCCCAGTTTTGCTTTGCTTACCATCCGTAGAAAGTTGTGGAAATTGTCCCACCGTTTTTTGCTTAACCTCTAATAGTTCTTGATACTTATTTGATACCTTTTTCGATAGCAACTCCGCACCGTCTTTTGCTCCGTACTTCTTTGTCAGTTCTGCAAACAATACCCTTGCATTATAATATTGCTTTCGGTTGAGGCTTTCCCAGTAGTGGATGTTACTAAACCTTTCCCAGCGTAATTTCTGTTTATCGGTCAGCCCGTCAGTATCAGCATAGAAATCAAAGAAAACTATTTCTTTTAGCTTCGATATTAAAATAGGTAGGACGTTTTCCAAACATTCCCGTTTCTTTAAATCGGATAGACTATAAATTCCGCATGCTGCCAGCATCCGCACACGCTTAAATTTTATTTCAAAACGTAGGATATAACCGACATCCGAAATACGTTGCTGATAACTTTTATCATACAGTTTTATATCATAGTCCGTATGTTCGCAAATCACCCCCAAGAACTCCCCCTTTTTACTTATGCTTTTAAAGGGTTCTCCCTTGTGACATATTGCACTTTTTATAATTCGCTGAGGCTTATAGTTTAACGGAATGTTTACTCCAACCTCAACACGATGCAAAAGCGCATTATCCAGCTTTATATTGTACGTATCTGCCAGCTCATCCAGCGTGTCCCGCATTTCTGTTATGTGGAAATCGTCCCAGTTTTGAACGCCACCATTTTTATACTTATGCAAGCTGCCAGCCAAGCTACAGGACAACACACCGCTTTTTGTTGGAGATATTGCAAAGGTCACACCGTTTACTTTCGTCTCTTTTCTCTGAGACACTTCGCCCGTTCTCTCCGACACAGTTAGCGCAAAGTCCAGTAGCTTGTTATGCTTCCATAAATCAGCATCCAGCCCGACACACGTACACTTAAAGCCATCAATCACAGCACCGCTATTTATCCGTTAAGATACTGAAAGCCATTTCTATATCTTTCTTTGCCGAGGCAAAGGCTACATGAAACGGCACATAGTTACAAGTGTACGCCCGAAGCACGCTGCGGGCACAATTCACTTTCAAATAAGCCAAAATAACCCTATCTCCCATCTTAACAGAGATAAACGGGTAATTGCATAGCTCGTTAATCAGTGTTTGAGCCATTTCTACACGTTCCTTTCTGTTACGCATGAATCCTGCCAGCGCAATAATATCCATACAGTCCGTAAGAATATTCCTTTGTCTATCAGTGCGCATAAACACCCCCTTTCTTTACTAAAGCTGCCTCAACTTCGGGTTGCTTGAAGTAAACACGGTTTCCGCACTTGTAGGCTGTTAGTATGCCTTTTTTCGTCCAGTCGCTCACTGTAACAATAGACACTTTCAGCATACGGGAAACTTCCGCCCTTGTTATATACCCTGCCGTTTTTTCTTTGAAAATCGGCTTTTTCTGTTCTCCCAGTGCGATAATCGCACATTCCATTCTTTCCAAGCGAGATAAAATTTCATCCGCTTGGAGATTTTCAATCTGAACTATATTCTTCTCCATAATCAAAAAGTTTATTCTTTTCGATGCAAAAGAATACAAATAAAAAAAGGTAGTACAATCTCGTACATGCGAGAATGTAACTACCTTTTCATAGATAACACTGTCTATTAACGACTTAACTAATAGACTTTATATGAGGTATCTTAAATAAGTCTTTACTATCATTATTCATATTATTATTTTCAATATTTAAAGCTTTAGCCAAAGTCCCAATATTGTTACCATCAAATTCAAAGGCATTACTGACCCTTCTAGCAAATTCGTTGTAATTGATTTCGCCATCTCTTTTGCGTGGTGCGTCTATATACCCGTTATCCGCTAGAAGCCCCATAATATAGCCTAAATTTGCTACTTTTCCACTCCATATTAAAGGCTTGCCAATCTCTATATTATTTTCTTCGCTTTCAAGCATTTTTTGCCCTTCCTTCGCAAATTTCATTATACCACAATAACATGCCAGCCCCATATAATTATCAGTCAAATAACCTTTTATTACAGCTCTATGTATTTTACTCCATGTTTTTACAGCTTCTTTCAAATGATAGCCTATTTCTTCTTCTATAACTATTCTATCATCTAATGCAGAACTTGCTAATTTACTAAGAAGTAAATCCATGCGCCAACTATACTCATGTTCTATTTGTTCTATTACATATTTCTTCTCATGCTCTGTCGGTCCTTTCCAAAATTTAGTTTTTTGAAGACTATCAATTATTAAATGAAATCTTTCTTTCGCATTCTCTATATATTTAATCTTTTCGCTATCGCTGTATGATTGATTTTCACTTATAAGCTGAATATCTTCGGCTAATCTATCTTCTTCTTTTTGTTTTTCACTTTCAAAAGTAGTTCCTTTCTGTGAGAAAACCCAGTTTAAATATTTTTCTGTATTTATCTGATTTATATGTATATTATCCATAGTTTTCAATATTTATTTTGCAATTTTCATATACTGCCCGTTCTTAATCCAGTGCGTTCTTAATAGTTCTGCATGTTGTTCGGGCGTTACTCTTATATATGCCATGAACGCTTTTTCCGTACGGTGTCCTGTTATCTGCATTATAGAAATAGATGGAAAACCCGACAAATACAAATTCGTAGCAAAAGAACGCCTTGCGGTGTGGCTCGTTACCAGCTCATATTTTTTGTATGTTTGCCGCACCCTCATGCCGCCCCTTGTGATATTTTTTTGTTCCATCTCATCAATACCCGCCAATTTGCACACTTCTTTTATGTAATTATTAAACTTTTGGTTACTGATGGGCTGAGGCAATTTCTCACCGTACTTTCTCCATATCTCCAAAACTACACGATGCAAAGGTATAGCCACCTTACCGCCCGTTTTGTGCTGTTCTATATGAATCGTGGAACTTTTAATATTATCTTTCGTTATACTTGTAAAGTCCGAAAACCGAAGCCCAGTAAATGCACCTATTAGAAACAAATCCCGCACCCTGTTAAGCCGTTCAGACTTACAGTCTGTCTCATATATTTTCATCAACTCAGCCTCAGACAGATAAACGCTATCTGTCTTTTCAGTCGTAGCCCTAAAACGTTGACTTTTATACTGATTATTACTATTTATTCCCTTAAATGTAGCCTCATTTAGCCAAGTTTTTAATGTCTGAATCTTATGCCCTATTGTATTCGCTGATAAGTTGAGGCTTTGCATATATGCGGTAAAATCTGTATAAAAATCTATTGTTATATCTTGAAAATCTATTTCTTTGTCATTCAGCCTATTTTTTTCATACTCGCACAAATAAAAGTACGTACGTTCATGCTCACGTTGTACCTTATAAGAAATCACGTTGCCAGTTTTAGGGTTAACACGTTTCTTGTTTCTCTCTAAATAAGCCTCAATGAAGCCATGCAATGTACTCTCATCCGATAACTTCGCCTTGCCAGTAAAGACGTCTAAGAAGTTCCGCAAAGTGTCTTTTGTCACTTTTCGCCCTTTAGCTTTAGTCTCTATGCAAAAGTTTTCAGTAACCAAATACAATTCATTCAGTCTTTCGTTGATAGCATCTTTTCCCAATGCCTCAACCATTCCACGTACCCGCATCTTTTCAAAGTTCCAGTACTTAGGGTACATTTTTAACCCAGTAGGATAGACCAACTTTTCATTGCGCCCGAACCTATAAACTAAATATATCGGCTGAGGCTCGTTTCCGTTCGGTTTCCGTAGTTTAAAAGAAGTGTTCGCCATACTCATTTTTTTAGTACTACAAAGATAAGGCAAAATATGTATGTTTCCGTATTTGTTTCCGTTTTTTTCTTATTTACTTTTATCTATCTTGTTTATCGTTCATAGCAACCACAATATAAATATCTGATTTTCAACATACATATATTACAAATTCAAATAAATAAGAAAAGCTAAATAAAGGCAGTTTGCATCTTGTCATCCCGACTACCGACTAAATAAGCCACTGTATCACAGTGGCTTATTCTGTTTTTAAATAAACAGCCGGGACGAAATCGGGACGGTCATTATTAACGTATTTGTTTTTGCTGAAGGGCAAAGACAAATAAAAAAAAATGCCTACACTCAAAGAAATACAAGGTTATACCCCTCCTGTTCTTCATACAGGAAAAGACTGGTATATCGACTTTTACGCATTCAGTCCTGTACACGGAACCATGCGTCGCAAGAAAATCAAGCTAAATTTTATAGAGAAAATCACGGAACGGCGCAAGTATGCAAAGGACTATATGAATCGGCTATCTGAGAAATTATCGCTCGGATGGAACCCATGGATTGAACAGGAATATAGTAACGCATACATGCTTTTTAAAGACGTCATCAGCAAATATCGCACGTTCATAAACAAGATGTTGAAAGATGGGCATTACCGCCCTGAAACTTATAAATCTTACAGTTCCTATCTTTATAATATAGAACAATTCAACGAACGGAAGAAGGTGCCTATTACCTATATCTACCAGTTCGACAAAGATTTCTGTGTTATGTTCCTGGACGAAGTATATATAAACCGTGATAATACAGCTTTCACACGCGATAATTATCTCGGTTTCCTCAAGTCCTTCTCCACATTTTGCCTGAACCACAACTATATTACAAAGAATCCAACTGAAGGTATTAGTAGCTTGGGACGAAGAGGAAAGAATAAAACCAGAGCTGTATTACCTGAAGACTTACTAAAGAAGGTGTACGACTATTCAAGAGAGCATAACCCGCACTTTCTGCTGGCAAGTTATATCCTATATTATTGCTTCATCCGTCCGGCAGAAATGACGAAATTAAAATTATCCAATATAAACTTAGCTAAACAAACTATCTTAGTCCAGGACACGATATCGAAGAATAGGAAAGATGGAACCATAACTTTACCAGCAAAGGTTATTCATCTTATGCTCGATCTCAAAATATTCGACTGTCCTAACGACTATTATTTGTTTTCTAACGACATGAAGCCCGGCAAAGAAGAAAAATCAGAAAAAATGTTCCGCGACTGGTGGGCGCGTCATGTCCGAAAGGACCTCAAACTATCGGATAAATATAAATTCTACTCGCTGAAAGATACCGGTATAACGAATATGTTGCGGCATTATGATGTACTGAGCGTGCGTGATCAGGCTCGACATAGCAGTATTTTAATGACGGATATCTACACACCACACGATATCCAAGAAGCGAATAGCCTGATAAAGAATTACCAAGGGGATTTCTAAAGGAAAAGCCCCAACCGTCACCAGTCAGGGCCTTACTTATCCAACGATAAGTTACTTCTACAGATGCAAAGATACTATCTCTTTCTGAACTTATAGATAAGCCAGGAAACAATTAACAGACCTATTAATAGTCCACCGAATGCCCAGCCTCCCAATTCGATTTTTATCTTTTGCCACCTGCTTAACTTTTTTTCTACAGGATAAGGAACCTGAACGCTATCAGTCTTCAGTACTGTATCTGTACGATTAATAAAGATATACCTATACTCCATCTGCTTGACATACTTATATATGGAGTCACCTTTGACCTGATAAAATATGCTATCATGCTTATATATGCTATCATACCGAATACTGTCACGTGTTTTATACTCAGTACGTATTGTTTCGACCGGAACATACTCGATACTCCGGCAAGCCGCCAAACACAACGATATAACTAATATCCACGGTAGCGCTTTCATAACAAATCCCACCCTTTATATATATCCTCCATAACAGCAGGCACCGCATTTTCTACCTGAGAGATCGCAGCTGCGAAAGCGCACATGGTGGACTTATCGATCACATCAGGCACATAGCTGTTTGGCACTTGCATTTCGCTACATACCCGGTTAATATAGCCGGACGTGTTATTCTCAACAGGTGGTGCCCACCGCCTGATGAAGTCCGCTATCGTTTGGCATCCGTGTCGATACCGGTAGTTCTGAAGCGTGCGGATCAACGCACGGTAGCCCCATTTCATTTCCTTAAACTGGAAAAACAGCTCATCCTCCTGTTTCTCTCTCAATCCTTGCCACTTATCCTTTGTTATTCGGATATTGCCGGGATTACAGTTCCTCAATCCTCTTGGTAAACTCATTTATTTTCCTCCTTTAATTAATAATCACTTGGTGGCTGGCGATTGGCACAGCCCCTAATATCACACCTTTTCATTTCTGCCTCTTTCAGCTTTAATTCCGACTCATGGAATTTATGGATGGTTTCAAGGTGAGCCTTTTGTTCTTGTCTCATCTCTGCATAAAGGCCGTCAATCTTAGCATCACGTTGAGCAATACGATCTTCCAGCCAAGCTATTTGTTTCCGTTCATTTTCATTTTCCGCAGCATCGGCAGCAGCATCCTCTTTACGAGCATTCGTTTTCCTATTTACATAGAAATTCACTACCCACTTGACCGCTTCCAGTCCTCCCATAGCTCCAATTAGAGCTAATAATTCATTTATGCCCATATTTAATTACTGTTTACTACTTCAAAAGAACTGTCTGCAATCCACCGCCAGCTATCATTATACTGCACTGACTGTATAATTGAGCTACCAAACTCCTTACGACCGGGATCACTAACAACTACCGCCTCATATGCTCCAGTACTATTACGTCTAAGTATAGGCGATATCTTGCATCTAAATTTAGCCCAATATATAAGTGCTCTCGTCCTGGGCATATCATAAACATCAAGAATTAACCCTTTACACTCAGCCGGATCAGGTAGATTAACAAAGAAATTCAAAGTCGGATTATGAGCCATAAGATAAGTACCATATTCCAAATTAAGATCATATTCATCAGGCCGTTCTTCTTCCGGGTCCTCAATCTTGTCTAAGATTGCCTGCATTTCATCTGATAGTCTCCGCCAAACAATGATGTCTCTTGTCTTTCGGTAAGTTTGCCCAAATTTATCCCAAGAAGTTGTACCCTTTGCCATACTTCCAGTACCTTTCACAGCGTCCAGTTCAAATATGATCTCATTTTCAGCCAAAGCAAAAATACCGGAACGTTCCACTTCATCTATCGTGATACACTTATCCCCCTGTACAATACCTGTTAGTATTGGCTCTGTTGCAGTACCCGTATTGACACCGGTAAACAATTTAGGACTGATCATATAATTGCTACCTATCATCACCTTATTGGTATCCCAACCCGTCAGCCAATCCGGAACATTGGCCATAACTTTAGCAATAATACCACTTGCACTAATCTCAGGATCATCAGGATTTGAACCTCCGGAAATATCTACCGACACACTATCAAAGCTACCAACATTGACAATTTCAATATTAAGCGTACTTCGCGGACTGGAGTAATCCATATCAGATGTTTCTGTACCATTTTGCCAATGGTTTACCACCCATCTACCTGCCGAATATAATTGCTTAGTACTACCTTTAATGCGGAATAACTTAGCAACAAGCGTACTACCAGCAATAGGTTTTGAATGGATATCACAAGCTATGTTATGAACCTGAAGGCCTTGGATATAAAATTCAATAACATACATTATGGCATCTTCACCTCTAAATAAGCTCCAAGTATAATCAGATGGTCTATTGCTTTCAGTAGCCGTATCTTTATTAACTGCTATACCAATATACTTCGTTTCATCAGTCGGGATTTGATACATATTACTACCATCAGCATTGTCAGAATAAGCAATCCAAGTATAGGTAGGTTTCCCATCAGCACCGGGAGGTCCAGGAACTCCATCTGTTCCGTCTTTACCATCCGAACCATCGAAGCCGCGGAAACGGCTCCATTTATAATCAGATGCCGTATTACTTTCAACAGCAGTTTCTTTATTATAGGCAAGTCCAATGAAATTCTTTCCTGTGGGATCATTGCTTATCCCATTCCCTTGTACGTCATTAGCGTATCGTATCCATGTATAATAAACCTTTCCATCAGCACCAGGAGGACCGGGAACCCCGTCGGTACCATCTTTACCGTTAGTACCATCTGTACCATTCTTACCCGGTTCACCCTTTAGGTTTTCTTTTACTTCATCTGAAAGGTTATCCCACTTTAGGATAACATCTCCCATAGTGCAGACAAACTTTTTTTTCGCGGTATTCCACTCCCATGAGATCGCCCCACCAGCTATGAAACCGGATTTATCCGTATTGAACTTTGCAGACCCGTCGCCAAATTCTGCTGATCCATCTGGATGAATGCAATAAACCATATGACCCGTCTCATCTACCCCTTTGATCATCCCATTCTCACAGTAGAATCCCTTCAGTCCATCAGTACCAGGAATATCACCACCGATACGCTGTTTAACGCAACCGGCAAAGCTCTTGCTCTTGATGCCAAATAATATATCAATGGCAGGTTGCCCACCTTCATCCGCATGCAGGTAAATAGCACTCTGACGATTAGTATTCTGCGAATTTCCGAACTGGATTATTTCGTCTCCTACAGCTGGAGTTGTCATGCCGAGCAAATCAGGCTTGACCATTTCCATACCATCAACATAGCCAATACCGCCTGTAAACTCACTAACCGGAACTACAATCGTATCCACTCCATCAATTTTACGTATCTCGGAGATTTCAACCCAATATCCTTTAATCCCATTACCCGTCCAGCTCTGACACCTGATAATATCATGGCCAACGAAAGACATTTCATCTTCTATTGTAATAAGCCAATTTTCTTTGTTATCATCCAGTCCAGCAGATTGAATCTTACCACAAGCCTGAGTTATGCCCAACGCCCCTTTAACCGCACGAATTTTCTGGATTAATAATTCAAAAACGGTCATTGTACCTCTCACTACAATAGAGTCGATTTCAAGCCGCCATAAGCCTTTTACATACTCCCATATCTTCCAACCGTGCCCAGTAAACCCACTCACAAAGTCTTCAACGATCTCCGCTACCCATTCTCCGGCAGAGTTAAGAACTTGCTTGCCTGTCTTTTTTGCTGAAGCAAGCATACCCACTATTTTTGCAGTACTCAATTTAGCCATATCCACACATAAGAATTAATACGCAAATGAATACATTCAGGGTAAATAATAAAAGGACATCAAAATCAGAAAAACGAACAGCAGTACAGTCCTATCAGGACTCTGTGGATACACTACGGAATATATTCAACAAATTAGATTTAGTGATGGATGGAGAATCAGCTATACGATTTGCCGATGCTGAAGTATTGAGAGTATTACTTAATGCAACAGTTGGCACATACAATACTATTCGTAAGGTAGATAAGGATGGTGACGGTATGTTGACAGAGGAAGAACTATCGTCACTTATTACACTATCAGACAGAAATGATAATGTTTATTCAATGTTCAGAGATAATACTGTCATAAAGACTTTTAATGAATTTCAATATTTTACTGGGTTGGAGTTTATTAATAGTGGCTCATTTTCAGGTTGTAGTTCATTGAAAGAAATTACATTACCAGTGTTAACAAAAATGGGAAGTAATGTCTTCCAAGGCAGCGGTATAGAAAAGCTAATAATTCCGGAAGGTTATCAGATCATAGGAGATAGCCTATTACAAAGCTGCCCTAACCTCATATTGGTTGATTTCCCCAAAACAGTAACTTCAATTTCATCAGGAGGAAATTTATTTTGGGAGATGAAAAATAAAGTAACTGTTGTATGCCGGGCAATTACTCCGCCGATATTGAAAGGATGGGGATATAATGGTGATCCGAAAGTTATATACGTTCCTGACACCAGTGTTGATGTTTATAAGTCGGCTGACGGATGGAGTTCGCAAGCAGCAAAGATACAACCTCTATCAACTTATGAGAAATGAAAACAAGCTCAATACCTGTTTGATACTGTAAAGCGAAAATATAGCCTAAACACATTTGTAAAGCCGATTTATGGTTCTATCAGGACTTTGTGGAAGAACTGCGTAAAATATTTAATCGATTGACCTTAATAATGGAAGGTGAAGCTGCTATAAGATTCATTGATCCAGTAGTATTCAGTATTTGCCTTCCATTATGGGATACAGATGGAGATGGATACATTTCGGAAGCTGAAGCCAAGGTTGTAAGGCGTTTAACACAAGGCGCGTTTAACAACCAAGAGGGCATTATATCTCTTGATGATCTGGACAAACTGGCAGGATATATTTATCATGCTGGTAACTTTAACAATATTCCCAATCTTATTACTGCAACGACGGGATTAAAAATAGACCTCACGTCTGGGTTACCCGAAACCTCAAATGCAAGTTACGCAAATTGTCCGAAATTAGAACGAATAAAGATAAATGCAATCATCACATCAATATCAAATGGTTCTTTTAAAAATGATGTGTCTCTGCGTACTGTTATATTCGGAGGCAATGAGACAATGATTGGAAATGAAGCTTTTATGGGGTGTACTTCACTTAGTCATATAACGCTTCCCGTTAATTTAACAGAGCTAAGCTATGGTAGCTTCCGTAATTGTTCAGCTTTAGATGAGATTAATTTAAGTAATCTCTCAATATTAGGCGCTGCATGTTTTTCGGGTTGCAATAGCCTAAATATTGATGTCAATATACCGAACGCCAAGGGAGAAATTAGTCAGGTCTTTTCGTCTTCCGGTATTGTTAGTGTGTCTAACCTTGGAAAGGTAACCTCAATCACATACTTTGCGTTTGGAAGTTGTCCTAATCTAAGGTATGTAGTTCTTCCAGATACATTGACCTCAATTGGCAATGCTACATTCTACGGCTCTTCAAAATTAGAATATATCATCTGTCATGCAATTAATCCACCAACACTTGACGGTTCAGCCTTCAATGGTACAAGTTGTATCATTTATGTTCCTGATGCTTCAGTGGATGCTTATAAAGTTGCCAGCAACTGGATTAAAATAGCTTCAAGAATTAAGCCAATTAGTGAAAAGCTATGACCATCATTATAAAGACCTGACTTTCTACTACATAAGTATAAATGCTTCTGTGCATACTTCTGAGGCACATTTATGGTTCTATCAGGACTCTGTGGATGCACTAAAAAATATTTTCAACAAATTGGAATTAATAGTGAACGGAATTGCATGCATCAAAATATCCGATCCAGAGGTGAAGAGAATTCTGGTTGAACAGCTTGACAAAGATGGTAATGGAGAAGTTAATGAAAACGAATCCGAGAATGTAGCTATACATGCCAGTTGGTTCTCTGGTAACCAGAAGATCAAAACTTTCCGTGAAATGAAAAAATTCAAGGGAATTTATTCTACACATAATTACGTTTTTAAAGATAGCACTATTGAGGTTATCGAATTCTCCGCTGGACAATCACTCGCCGGAGGAGCTTTCTATGACTGTCTGAATCTACGTGAAATTGTATTACCTCCTGATATGACAAACCTTAATTGGTTGAAGAATAATCCATCTTTAGAACATGTGGAAATACCAGAAACAGTAGAATCTATAGGTGCGGATATCTTTTCTTATTCATTGCTGGAGAAAATCATCATTCCTGAAAAAGTAAGTTCCATTGGAGGCGGAGCATTCCGTTACTGCAACAAATTGAAAATACTAATTATAAAAACAAATCTGATAACAAATTTCAGTGGGTATTTCTTATCAGATTGTCCCAATGTCGAAGTTTTTGTGTTATATGCCAAAGTACCACCTATTCTGGGCTGGGGATCATTTGACAGAACGAATTCTGCGATGAAAATCTATGTACCGGATGATAGCGTATTAGCCTACCAAGCGGCGAATGGATGGAAGAATAGAGCTAATTATATTTATCCACTCTCATCGTATGAAGAACTATGATTCTTCTTTAATTATTCTACATAAGTTGATAGAGGCTGTAACAAACTTGAACTCTTATTCCAACCAGAAGCCGTTTTATATGTAGTGACACTGGCATCAGGTACATAGATAGTAATAGGCTTTCCTTTATTGCTATTATCCCACCAAGCGCCATCAAATATTGGAGGTGTTATAGCTCGGCATATCAGCCTAAAATAGAGACTGCCTTGCCTATTTATACCTGTTCCCAAAGTGGTCAGTGTAGAAGGTAGATCAACAAGTTCTAATGCCGTATCGTATGCAATCATTTCGGAGCTTATCTCTATGTAGCCTTCAGGTATGACCAACTTCTTTATGGCAGTATTAGACAAGAATCCGCTTCTGATTGATGTAATGTTATTGGGAAGAGTTATTTCCCTGAGTGACGTACAATTTTTAAACATGCCACCTCCCAGGAATGGTAAACCCGTGAAGAATCTAAATTCATTGAAGGTTTGAAGCGTAGTATTTTCAGCAAAAACAGAAGAATTCATATCTGGTCGGTTACTTAATAACCTAATACTTTCCAATTCAGCCTGTGTCATCATACCATCTCCATCTCTATCAATGGGTACTAAGTAACCTATTTTACCCGTATCAGGATTATAATCACAATATGCTTTCTCTGTTGTGAGGATTCGAAATATTTCCGGATCAGCAAAGCGAACAGCACCTTCACCGTACACAATCAGATTTAGTCGGTTAAATATTTTCCTGAGAGAATCCACAGAGTCCTGATAGTACTTTGAGTGTACCGTAATTTTACCATCTAAAACAGGTATCGGGTCCTCCCCTGCAAGCCCTTCAGCCGATAACCCCTCATAGGTCCCGTCGGCCAATTTTGCAAGCATATCCAATGCGTCAGCAGTGTAATACTCTTCTTCAAAGCCCACTGCACGAATATGCTTCAGCACATGCTCAGTACCCTGTGATTGCTGTGCCTCGATAATATCAGAAAGCAGTTTCATAGGCTTCAGTAACGGACAATTCTCTACAAGAAAGTCCGTCACCTTCTCTTTGCAATAATCCATTAGCACGCCATCAGTCGTCAGCAATGGATAATTCTGCAAGGTTATATACTGGTTAAACTCACTGTATTCAATCACTTCCAGCCCTCCACCTTTCGGCAAAACAAGCTGCGTTAAAGAAGTGCCACCTGCATATACTTTCTTCAAATGTGTACACGTAAGCAGGTTTAGAGTACCTGTAAGCGTGGATATACGAGACAAATCAAGATTCTGTAATGACACACAGTTCGCGATTGTCAACGATGTGATAGAGATAATAATTGTACCAGTCTTGCTTCCCAATCGGATATCCCGGAGCATCCGTCCTTGGATGATCATAGAACCGGTGACATTCTTATCATGCCAGTCGCCAATGTCCTGAAGATAAGATGCGCCTTGGATAGTGTTCTGTTGATCTCCGGAACCTGACAATTCAATCAGCATCTCACAAACCTCTCCGGCTTTGGTACGGCTTCCCCGAATAATGGATGTACCGTTGGCAATAGCAGGATACATATCCATTGCCGGAGTCAATTTGTAAACAATTGTATTACCTGCGGCACGCACAGTAATATTGTCGGTACCATCAGCCGAGAACAGGCCATATGAATACTTAGACATCATGTATAATATGCGCTTAGTAATCCACCTCTGTTCTGCCGCATAGTGGTCACCCAATGCCTGCGTAATTGGGTCAGTATCATTGGTATACTCCGCTTTATCGTATGCAATTTTAGAACCTTCGTAAGTGTACTTGGCATCCGCATTATAAAGATTTTGAGGAAAATATTCTTGTGCCTGATCGAAATAATACTTCTTGAAATAGGCGTATAATTTATCAAAATCGGTACCAGATTTCACCCCGGAAAGCTCTTCCATCTTCGTCATCATCTTACGCATACCGGTTATAATTTCATCCGGAAAAGCCAGATCGAGGAGATTCCAGAAATTGGACGTCTCACCATTCCAGACAGAACCGCCAGTATCATAAGTATCGTGGAACTCTACATAATAGCCTTTCTTCGCCTGCCCCTGATTATCCGTATCAAAGATAGTATCCAAGTCATCATAACGCCACTTCCACTTACTGCCGGCATTGCCGAAGCAATACGGGTATGTATTCTTTGCCCGGTTATCCGTGCCCGCATGAAATTCAACCCAGTTCCGGTGCAGGATGGCGTCATCAATATCCCAATATTGAGGAGCTTCAGCACGGAACTTCTGTATTCGGGCATTGATGAACAGTTCGTTCAGCTGATCAGCTGTGAACGGACTCAAGTTATCAGCCAGGTATGTGCTGAGTTGAGTCTTCAGATTGATTGTACCATTGCCGATATCTGAAGCAATGAACCGCCCTTCGGATGCCTCGTAGTAGTAGACATTATACAAGTTAACATCACCGTTTTTTGCGATCCAAAATTCGTAAGGTTCATTACGATAAGTCGCCACCTGAGCATTCAGTTCTGCCAGTGTACCGTTAAACGGCTTCAAGCGATTGCTACACTGATATGCAATATTATAAGCAGGAATCCACTTACTGATATTAGTAATTTCACCAGCACCGAAGTCCCATGAGTTTGCACCATTGTACTGAAAGGCTTCTTCCTCTTCGTTGTACTGCATCCGGCTACTCCAAGGCACACGGAACAAAGCGCACAGCGGAGAGTTATCCGCCCCCTCGATAGAGATCAAACCAGGAAAGATATCAGTGTCATGACCAAAGGTGTTTTTGTCTCCCTTATCCGGTCCCATCGTGTATAATCCTCTGAAAGTGTACACAGCTTTACCCTCGTCATTGATAGACTTTTCAAAAGCCACGAACGGAAGCTGATACACGGCTACACGAGCGTCCGCATACTTCTCCGTCTGCATAGCTTCGTTGAGATACCCCATAGCCCGGTACAGGTCATCCACAGAGTTAACAGAGCCAATCTTATGCGAATGCATGGATGAAGCAAAGTTCTTCTTTGCCGTGATCTTCGTAGCCTTTGCCAGTACTGGAGTCATTGCCCAACCGCCGGAACTGGTTGAACCGTCTGCCGCTGTAACAATGGATAGCTTTTTATCAAGTGTGTACCGGACATTCCATTTCCAGTAACGCATGGAAGAAGTACCCTGCCCCTTAGCTTCGACGTTCGATATCGCCACATTCCATTCCGGATGATCAGCAAAGAATACTTCCAGAGTGCCTTTCATCTTATTAGGGTTGGCCAATGATGGATATGCATTGTCAAATACAAACACATTGAACTGATCCTTCGTATTTTCAAAGTCTATTTCCGACCCATTACCGTCCATTACATCATTGCTTTCCTGAACACGAGTCTTTTCGGAATTGTCAGTAAGCCAGTTGATGTAATTGCGCAAAACGGCTTCTGAAGTTAACGCAGAATCATACGCACGAACTCCATATACATCAACATCCGCATAGTCGGAGCCTATGATAATGTCACTATTCTGTGCAAAGTAGTCGTTATTCTTATAGGTGAACTCCCGGTTCTTCACACCATTCACGTAAACAATACAGAGGTTAAAGTCAGAATTTCCGTAAGCATCCGGCATGATCACAAGTGTAAGACGCAGACGCTTGCCTTCAAAAAGATTAATTCCCTGTTTATCCTTGTCTTTAAGGCCATTGGTGAACATCACAACATTATCCGGAAATACACGTAAACCAACAAAAGAGTCTCCATCGGAAGACATACGGATAACAGGATGATTAAAGTCCGTCACATTGTCTACCTTGTAATCAACCTCCACGGTCTTACCTATACGTGCCGATTCCTTCGCAAACACCTTATACCCGATATCAACCCTTGCTGACGCCATCACCCGGAGAACATTATTCATATCCGCATCTGACGTCCAGCCGTCATTACCCCAGTTCATACCCTGCCAAGTTGCCGGGATGGTTTCTCCGGTCATCTCATTAACTACGGACTGGTAGTTGCTTTGGTTATTGGACCGGGTACGAGGATTCATGTAGAATACCGCACCGGCAACAGATGAGAATCCCAGTGAGTTGTTAACCGGAATAATCATAGCTGACGTCAGTTCAGCTCCACCGCTGCCGTTCGTAACGTTCACAATAATATCAAAGTCAGCATTATCAATAGTCTCGATTTCCAGCGGAAGCGAGAACGTATGCTTTGATGAAGTAGCTATACGATCATCAAGAGACGAATAAACATGTGATCCGTCTTTTTTCACCGTAAACTGTGCTGTTGTAATAGCATTATTACCGTCATACATGGCATAGTCGAAAAGGGCGTTTTCCGACCAGTTGGTCGCCTTTTCTATTACGTTATTAATAGCAATCAACTTGATTGCATCTCCGGCAACAGCACAAATTATATTATAGGAGATTGTACGTGTCCGGATACTGCCGTCACTGTTCGCCACATACATAGATACTTTGAACACACCTGACTTACCCGGATGCACAAGTTGATAGTTATAAGAAGTTTCTGTATATACAGCTGTCCCCAACGCAACATCATAACTCTTGTTATACCCGTCTCCGGCAATGGAGACGTATAGCGTCTTGGATATATTCCCGCCAATATTCAGCGGGATGGTGATATCTCCGGAGAATGCCGTCCACCAACGGAAGTTGTCAGCTGCAATAGAGAGTGATGTCAACTGCACGGTATAAACAAAAGATGGTGTGGTCATTTCCGTGATCTCACCAGTCACCTTAATCATGATCTGGTTACTTCCTGAAGAAAGGAGATCGGCCACATCCACAGTATTACTATATCCCGATTGAATATACATTTGTTTGACAACGGTAAATTCAGCGTTGACCGCATTCTTTATAGATATCTGGCACAAACCGCGCTCACCGGTATTCTCATAATCACCGCCAACCCCGTAACGTTCCTGGCTGATAAATGTAAATTTCAAATTACAAGGTTCACCTTTACTGGCTGATATATTACGACTATCAAGGTCATTTTGGATCAGTACATTCCGTTGCACTCCAGTTCCGCCACCGCCAATGCTGCTTACTGGTAACAATGTCCACTCTTCGGCACCTTTGAGTTTCACAATGACATAATCCTCCTTCTCGTCCACTGAATCGGCAGCAGGTACAACGTTCAGCAATCCGCCAAGAGTCATATCACCAACAGTTTCAGATGGCCCTATTTCCGTTATTGCATCCTCATCCTCTTCAATGATCATGTCCTCATCCTCTTCAAGAAGACAACTCATTAAAGCAGCTTCAGTATTTTGTTTTGGAAGACGCACGATCAAACCATTTTCAACCGTACTTCCATTCTCTAAAGTGATATGTTTGGCAGCTTTATCCTTATTCACTTTTGACAGAAACAACTTCGATAAATCTTCATTATTGCTGTTGATTTCCGCTATCACCCGTAGCGCGGACATCACATCTGTATCGAGTAGCTCCTCTACTTCGGTATCCTTTAAAAGTAAACGGGATATCAGTTTATCATTAATCTTTAATCCTTTAAGAAATGCAATGATATCAGTAGCAGTGTCAGGTTCACTTTTAGACAGTTTTTTCTCTAATGTCTTCACCACTTCATCAAAATTCAGGCCTATCTTTGCAAAGTTCCTCTCCAGCTTCAGGCGCACATCCCGTCCGGTGTCCTGCGCACCATTCCAGGGAACTATATTTTCATACTTATTATCCATAATTATTTCAGTTCCAGTTCATGGCCGTTAAACTCCAACAGCAGAGGTTGCCAGCACATACCGTATTCCATTACATCCAAGTCGATAAAATTCAGCATATAGTCTGCAAAACGGTTATTCTCCTTTTTACTTTGCTTACGCAAACGGGCACGCTCAATCTTCACAATGCCGTCACTTTTCCGGCGCTCATAGCTGTAGCTCATGAACGCAAAGGAAAAACTCTCTCCGCGTTCACTGCACCGTCTCATTTCATTGATTGCCTCGTATATATCCATGATGCAAAATTAGTTTCCGGGATGCCGTTGAAAAAGGACATATTAACGGCTCACGTTCTTCTCCAGCTGTTCTACTCTTTTGATACTATCTCTCATTTTTCGGGCATCAATAATCAATTCTTTATTACAAATAATTTGCAATAAACGATTGTTCTCTTTCATCAGCTGGATGATCTGTGTTCGCAGTTCCGGAGTAATGCCGGAAGACGGGATATCGGTAGCGGCAAAAGAAGTACCTGAAGGCTCTTCATTGACAAAGCCACCTGCATATTTCCCGCTACGGGTCCTCACCTGTTCAAGTATCTGAGTTGTATTGATCATCCGGACTGTACCATTTTTCTGCGCCACGTCAAACACATCCAGGAACTGGCGAACATGCGGATTCGCTACACTCTCATGGTTGGCCACAAACTCATTTTTGTGAACCGGTATCACTCCGGCCACATCATCCGGATTACCGCTGCGCGTATAGCCTTCGACATACTCATCCGAATAACCACCTTCCTTCAGTCCCTTCGCTTCATCACGTTGTTGTTTGGCGACGGCAATCTGAGCCGCACCGCTGGCGACGGCTGCCGCGGCTGCCATTGCTCCCAGTACCGGACCAATGATTGGAATACCTGCCATAGCTTTGTAGGCTTCCATAGCAGCAACGGCGGTAGTGGCAGTTACCTGAAGTACAGAAGCTGCGAATTGCTTATCGGCATACTTCTTCTTAACCTGGTTGATTGCTTCTTCCTTCTCCTCCTCCAGTTTCGTCGTATCCTTGCCTGCTTTCTTTGCTGTTTTGATTTCTTTGTCATACTTCCGGGTAACTTTACTTATCTCTGCATCCTGAAACCCCTGAATGGCAGAAGACACATCTCCCATGATGGAGGCGACCGCTTCAAAATATTGTTCAGTCTTTCCTATTTTGTCCTGAAGATATTCATTGAAAATCTGATTTTTTGCAATTTCATATTCCTCTTCAGATAACAGCCCCATACGATGTTCTTCATCAAGTGCTTTCAACTTCATATCTCGCGTATCTTCCGCTGCACTCAGCTCATACTTCCGGATAACTTCAGCCCGATCCTTAGCCCCTTTCTCTACAATCTTCCTTTTCGATTCTTCAAAAACAGCAGTGAGCAGAGTCGTATCCAGTCCGCTCTTTTTGGCCAGTTCAAGCTGAGATTGATAGAAAACAGCCAAGGCCTCCAGTTGCTCCTGTGTAGAAGCCAGGCTATTAGTCTTGTTGAACTGGTTATTGAAATTCTGTATCTGATTGGCACTGCTACGAACTATCTCCGCCCGTTTTTCTGAAATTTGTTTTTCAAGAGTAAGGATCGTATCGCCTGCCTCCTTAACTGCTACCGCTTTTACCTCCCCATTCTGGAACTCAAGCTCCGACACATCATCCAAGTACCCTTTAGCAATTTCTAACCGGGAATACATGGATGATATCTCAAGCGCCTGAAGGCGATTTTTATAATCTTTCTCCTGTAACTCTCCGGACGCGTACAAACCAGCCTGTTCAAGTTGTAGTTTCTTCTCTCCGTCATTAAGGGTGGTAAGTCGTCTATCACGGTATTCTTTGAGCAGGTTCAGGCGGTTATCCTCCGATTTTTTGAGAGTATCGTAAATTGCAGTTCGCGATTCACTCTCTAACTTTCCCAATTCGGTCAGGTGCTTTTTATCACCATCAGTCGATTGATAATGTTTAATAACCGTCAACCGTTTAGCCTGATACTCCGCTTCTTTCTGAAGGGCGTCCAGTTGATATTCATTCTCTGTCCTACCAAGCTCATCCGATTGCTTTCGCAGCATCAGCAGTTCTTCTTTATAGGCATTCTCTATATTTTTTAGCCGGGTAACCCATGGCTTTTTATCTTTATCATCATCGCCACCTCCGCCGCCATCACCACCATCTTTATTACCAGATACCTCAATGGAAACCAATTTTTGGCGTGATTCTTCAAGATGTTCATTCAAAGCTAAAATCTCTTTGTCAATAATCCTCAGTTCATCAGCCCCTTTATTGATGTATTTGTCAAGTACACTGTTCGCCCACTCATCCGACATTAACCCCAAAGATTGTTTAAAGCCATTCAGCATATTAGCTGCTCCAGCTTCAGCATCTTCCCAGAAGGTGTTATCAACTCCATTCTTACGGATATTCTCTTTCTGATCATTCAACTCAGATATTTTCTGTTGCGTTTGCTTGATCTCTTCAAGTACAAGCAAACTATCAACATACGCATTAACCGCGCGGGTAGCTTCTTCCGTATTTATCTTTTCAAGAGATAGATTTCCCAAATATTCCGGAGACAATTCATTCAGTCTCCGAATGGCAGCTTCGCGTTCTTCCTTGCTTCGCTTTTCATCACGGGCAACCCTCAGAAAGTTCTTCATCATCACAGTCTCCTGATTAACTGTAGATGTAGATTTCCTACGGATATCCTGAAGATTACGTTCTAACCGTTCGCTTACGGTCAGCTGCTTATTCGTATCAATCAATAAGCCAATAAGCGCTGTACCCACTGTTATAAGCAATCCCCACGGATGAGCTTTAGCAACGGCATACAACGTCTTTAATCCGGTAACAATCTTTCCAGTCCATAGCACCTTAGCCTTATCTGCAATTATAGAGGCTTTAACCGCAATGGTGTACCCTGCAATTGAAGCCGTAGCCAGTAGTATTGCAGTCTTATATTCACTGAAGATGGAAATAATATTGCTTAACCCCTTCACCGTCAGACTACCGGTAGTTATCATGTACCTCATTACAGGCTGCAACTTCTCTCCAAGCTCAACACGCACATCTTTGAAGTTCTTTCTCGCCTTATCCAATCCTGCCTGAACCGTATTGTTCTGAATATTAAATTCATTAATGATACTCGTGCCATCACGGTAAGCATCATTAGCCAGTTTTTGAGCTGTACGGATATCATCAATCTTTCCCGCCATGGTACTGATCACACCTGAAGCTCGTACACCGTCCAGTCCCATTTCCTTAAACATTGGGGCCAGTTGATCCAGTCCACCCTTCTTATTCAAAGTATCCAGAAACTGAAGCATCGCTTCATTTGCATCTTCTTTGATTAGGGAAGTAAACTCTTCAACACTCTGTCCTGCAATCTTAGCAAACTTTGCAGGTGTCTGGAACATCTTCATCATTAGTGTTTGGAACGCTGTTGCAGCCATTTCTTGCTGCTGCATATTCTGATCAAGCACGGAAGCATAACCAATAATGTCTCCCTGAGCTACCTTCGCCTGATTAGCCGCACCTGCTACACGTGCGGTAAACCCTACCAGATACGCTTCAGCTGCGGATGAGTTCTGTGCTACCTCGTTGATGGCGGAACCGGTTGCTAACATCGCTCCACGCAATCCCAACTTCTCATCTTCACCGAACATCTGTGCCAACTTACCGATATTCTTAACCGCATCCTCGCCAAGATCCTCACCCAATGCAACGTTAATCTTGTCGGCAGCATCCACAAATTCCAGCACATCTTTTTTCGCCGTAATTCCCAGACGCCCCGCATCTCCGGCCAATGCGTTAAGTTTCTCCCTCGCTGTACGGGTATCCATCTGCTTGAACTCCTCATTCAAGGCAGCAACCTCCTCAGTTGTCATCCCGGTATATTTGCGCACCTGGCTCTCCGCCTCCTGCATCTCTGCAAATTCATCCACACATTTACGAGCCGTCATCGCCACACCGGTAAGCGAAGCAATGGCACTGGCACCAATGGCAGCATATTTATTAAATCCATCCGTCAACTTTGACAAAGAGAACCGTGTATCACGTGCCTGAACCTCCAGTTCCTTCATCCGTTGCTTGGTCAGCATATAGTCCGCCCGTAACGCTTTCCATTTCTCAGTACCAGGAACAGCATTATCCATCTGAGCTTTCAATGAACGCGCCCCTTTACGCAACTCATTGTAGCTTAACGTCGTCAGTCCAGCCTCCTTACGTAGTCCATAGAGAGACTTATTCAGTTTATCCTGTTGTTTCTCCAGTTCCTTATACGCTGCCGAGTCCTTCTTGCCTTCAGTCTCCAGCTTCTGCATTTCCTCACGGACTTTCGCAATCTGCTCCCGCGTTTCATCAAACTTTGCTTTCGCTTCCGAATTATCTATCCGGATGGCAACTCTGAAATCATTGATACTTATAGCCATACCTATTGAAATTTATATCACAAAAGTAGCCCGCCGGCTTACCGTGAAAAAGGACATAAAAAAGCCCGGTTATCCATCACAGACCACCGAGCAAAACCTATTGAACAAAAAAAATCAGCTATCTAACCAACGACCATTATCCAACCACACACCGCCATCTCTCCATTTACCATCAGACAATATCCAACGGGCATCTGCCTCCGTATCACTTATAGAAATAGGGTAAAAAGTTCCCGTCCATGCACCTTTACGTCCGGAGATATCCAACGTGAACTCCATATCCCTGCAGATATACCGTTTATTACGGATTTCAAAGACCAAACGTGTATCATACACATTCGGATCATATGTCTGTATTTTGATAGCCTTTTCAAAATCGATATTATAACTACCCTCATAGAATAGCTTATCCAAAGTTTTCAGAGCTAATGTTGCCCCTATAGTATTAGTCGGCCAATATTTATACGATTGTGTCCATGTATAAGTATCAGTAAAAGCCAAAGGGAAATCATATCTACCGGAAGTAAGAGGTTCATATTGCACTAATCCAGTATAAAAAGCAAGATATAAATTTCCCTGGCTCTCATCCTCGACAGACGTCCAGTTTTCAATCTGTTCCAAGACATTAGTAATGCTCTCCCCATTTTCATCCACTTCAGTACCACTACTATCAATAACCGGGATCATAACCTTGATGGGACGATTTTTATCGTTTCCTACATAGCTATATAAATCGTAAAAAGCTAACTCTACCGGCACCATCCCTAATTCAACTTCACTGTCTGGGTTTTCCCGTTCTAAAGGCTTAAATTCATTAATCGGATCAAAATCGCTCCAGCCTTCATTTACAGTACGACTTCTAAAGACAAATTCTTTATCGTTGGCAATATCCGTATATATGATATCATTTCTACGATGATCACTATCATTAAACCACTTTTGAATACGCGCCATCAGGTCCGTTTCATTAGGTTCAAAGCTCTCCGGTATAATATCCCTCTTAACCTTCTTAGAAAAGTCATCAGGCAAACACCTTAACCGATAATAGGTTGTATCTGGCATCTTATACCTTACGCTAACAGAAGACATCTCATTCACATTTTCCTCATTATCTTCTATTTCTGCTTCATATATATCTTCCACTTGTATAACATGCACACTTTTACTCCCAGCGTAATAGCTTGGTTTAATCATTAATCTTGCTGTTCGATTACGGTTATCTACAACAAATACAGCATTGAACATCTTTTCAATTTCTTCAAAGAAATCTTTCACAGTCCATCCAGGAAGAAGCTCATTCCATTTATAAGTTTCTTCGACATGACAAATAAATAGATTCTTAAAAACCGTATTTTCAATCTGATTAATCTGAAGATCATAGCCTATAGCCCGCATTACTTCTTTGATAAACGCACATAAATAAGGCTGTGGATACCAATAATTATCATCAGCCTGCAAAGTATAAGTATCAGCCAAAGTTGGTTTGCCATAAGCCCATCTGTTTATACAATAACCTGCTGTACGATTCACAACAGGAGCAAGACAATAATCAACCTCTGGATAAGTTTTTGTCACATAGTTCATGTCTCCCCTTTTCGGTATAGTTGTTTTCATATCAAGAAAGGAGATTAGCAGATCACTACCTATGAAATAGTTCAGCTCTGAATTTCCACTGGCAATTTGTATGGACACAGTGCTTTCAGTCCACCCAGTTATGACTTCCGTTCCATTACAATACATCCGATTATCTGCAATCAAAACAGCCGATCTTTTTGTCTCTATTTTTTGCAGGTTATTCAAGCGATTGATATTCTTGTACAATTCTGCATTGATCGTATTCGTCAATGGAAGAGTAATATCATACGTATATTCTCCATTCTTTGTAACAAAAGAATTTTCACGCTTCACCTGGACACTGAAATCTTTCGGAAGCACTACTGACACTCCATTAATAAACAACTCAGTCATAATCCGTTAAATTAAGTCCTATACTCAAGCCGTTGAACCCGCCGAAAACATCATATTCCCATTCCGTACTAATATCCTTTCCTGTGGATATTTCCCCGCAAACAAAATCCATCTCCCGGATTTCTTCCTTCAGAACCTGCATCACCTCCTGTATCCGTGCATAATGCGTCATTTCCTCCTCGTCCGTCTCGTCTCCCGCTGCAACCTTCTCCAGCAGGAACAGCAATAACCGGTTGTTTTCACGGTAGTTATCTGTTTCCCCCTTCGATTCAGCGTCCGGATAGTTGGAACACAGAAATAATCCTGTCTGATCCCTCAGCTTTTTGGTCAGGTGCTTGTCACTAACTGCAATGATCACTCCGTCAATATGTGTTTCAGTACGCGCATTGATGCGAGCCTTCAGCTCCGCCAGTATTTCCCGGTATCTTAGAATATTAATCATACCTATATCAGATTATTCTGTTCAGGATCAGCCATACGGAAGGTGAATTCCACCGCCTTCAGCACGCTTCTTCTGAAGTCACGTTCATATTTCTGTTTCGTTATCAGGATGGGAAGCCAGTCGCCATCCACAAGAATATCCGCTTCCTGGGCGTTCAGAAGATTATGCCAGAGCTTGTAATCACTCTGTAGTATGATAATTCCACTGTTGACTGTGTATTCATCGGTCACCTTCACCCCAAATTTACGATCCACGCCGAACATGGATGCCGTATCATCTTCATTACTGCCGTTAAGGGATAACCCGCCTACGGCCGATAGTGTCTCCGGCATATCGTAGACATTTTTATAGCGGAAGCACCAAGTATCCATATAGCGGGTTTTATCAACCAGAAACTCATAACCATAGTCATTGTATTTCACGGTGTACCTCTCCATATTTAAGTCCTGAAACATGCCTTTAACCCGTGACAAACTTACGTCCAAACTTATAGGCGTATCAGTAGGCCCGGATAAATTCTGAAGAATAACTTTCTGCTGGCTATTACCTTCAGGATCATACCCATCTACAGTAACTTTCGCAGCCCTTTCAACTATTGCGCTGACATACTCCTGACAACCATCACGGGTAACTTTCCGGTTAACTTCGCTCAGCCATCCCGGTGTAGCTGCATCCTTTTTCGTCTGAAGACGGCTGAACATGACAAGGCTCTGTCCGTCTTCTACACCATTGATATAAAAAGTAAATGTTCCCGCTGCATCCGTTTGCCAACTCAGTTCACCCGCACACCACACACCCCACAAAGCCAACTCACAAAATTTGCCCAGCTTCCGAACCCGTACCTGATTATCAGCATCAGGAACATATTCCTCGTCCAATATCGTTTTGCCGCCATACTTCACGGCAAACGTGATTGTGACATCCGTATCTATGATGTAGTCCCGCATAGTCGCGCAGAACTCTTTTTCACGTGGTCTTTGCAATACATTCATAGCCTGCAATATTTATTCCGCCTGTCATTCTTAGGCAATAGTTCATAGTGTACCGGTCCGCCATCACGCGCCAGCTTCATTTCATTCACCCAGGTGGCGGCATCATCCGCCATCCATCCGGCAACCCTTTCCACATCCTTCAGAGATGCAGGTTCACTTTTCCCCATCCCGTTCTCCGTCATAAACTTGCGGATCACTCCGTTAGGAATAGCACTCAACGATAACCGGCGTAATGCCATGCTCATGGCCAGCAACGCCACAGCTTTACAGGCAGCAAAATGCGCATCCGTTTCCGAAGGTTCTTTTTCCTTCAGCAATTCCTCCCATTCACTGCCATAAGCACGCTTTACTGTCAGCATCTGGGCCTCCCTGATAAACGGTACCAGCATCAGATACATTCGTTCGCTCCGCTCGATAGGGAAATAACCGTCAAACGCTTCGCCGTTCCGGATGATCAGCGTCTGAGATAACTTGTACAATGCTGTATCCGTCCACTCCTTCAGCTCTTTTTTATTCAGGTAGCGGATCAGAATATCCACTGCCCGGTAATATTCTTCCAGGTGTAGCGCGTCGTCCCGATCCAGTTGCCACTCCCACGGAAGTTTCTCACTGTTATCCGTTGCCATCTTGAATTTCCGCCCATCATCTTCATGGCTGAGATCATTCTTCCGGTACATCCGAAGCGTAGCCAGGATGGCAACCGGACGCTGAACTTTACGCACCAGTTCCGCATCTGCATCTTTATCAGGTTCAGTATAGTACTTTTCAGCCAGTTTCATCGCTTCGTCCCCTATCAGTGACGAAAGTTCTTCAGTGGCCAGTTCTATTTCACCGGAAATCTTATCGAACTTATTGTTCGCATAATAATTCCCGGTCAGCTCCCGCAGTTCCTGAGCACCATTTTTGTCCTTATTGAAAATCATAGCAGCTATTTTTTTAAGTTTCTCATCAATTCGTCAGCCCGCTGTTTATCATCCAGCAACTTCATCATCACACGTAGTAACAGCGTGTCATCAGTGGCGTCCACATTGCCGAAAACACCACTTTCGGCAACAGAATACAATACGCTGTTCATTCCCAAATTCTGGATAATACCAGGTTGAGCCTCCGGACTCTTCCGGTGCCGTTCAAAAACCGGTGCAAAGCAAACCTCCACTCCATCAATAATAAAAACCCCGGTAAACAAGTAATTGCAGAAGTAGGCGAACCAGGCATAAATTCCCCATTGAATCCACTCCGGCATATCACGCACCAACCCCATGTATCGCCCCATATATTGCGCTCGGAAGGGTTCACGCAATGCGCACCCTTTGTCCTTTACCGGTTTCCGGTAGAGAATTGCGCATAATGCACGCAGGTCCGTAGGATCATGCTCCGCATTATATTTGTTTATCACGGCAGCCGCCTGGCGGAACTCGCCAAAGGTCAGATCAGCCCCATGGCTGGCAGGACCTTGCAGATATCGCCACTTCGGAAGCAGATTCACAGTACAATCATACATTAACTGAGCTTCAGTAACAGGAACACCATCCAGATTGATATCCTCTTCTACTTTCCACATCCAGTCCAGCGTATCGGCCAAGCGGTCAACCATCAGCATATCATCAACGCCCTGAAGACGATATCCCCGATTTTTCAATACATACGCACACCAGTCACGCTTCACGTCGCGGAGAGTGAGGCCTGACCGGTGCATTAGCTTATCTCTGGTCTTTAAGATATGAAGCCACTCCAGCGGCTTCACTTCCTCCCAACATTCGGGAAATTCAATGTCTTTCTTCTGTTTCATAGCTGTTTTTATACCTGGTTAGTCGAGCGATCAGGCGCCGACACATTATCTTCCTTATTAATCACCTTCCGGTAAATACCTAAAAAAATCCCCTTCTTATTCGGGAAATTAACTCTGATGGCGTCATTGATTGCCTCCAGTGCAATCTCTTCAGGAATTTGCGTGTCCGCCCCGTAAAATATCTTCAGCGCATAAAGCATCTGGCTGCCGCTGTCACTCTTTCCGTCAATAATGATATTGGCCAATGCCGGAGACAAACCGAAACCGCTTGTAGTCGAGCTATCCGCAATGCGCGATATCTTCGCCTGAGCTTCGATGTACTTGTCTATGTTCATCTCTATCGGTTCAATCTTCCAACTCTGCACATTCCCCAAGTCATCCACAAAGTCCACACAGGAAAAGAACTTGCCGGCATTCTTCTGCCCCGCCATCACATTGGCAATGGTTTTCGTCACTTCATCCCGCAGCTTCTCAAGCTCCTGATACACCCGCGTATCATCCCATTCCGGATTCATTTCCCGCACATGCTGTTCTTTCTGTACCCAATACTCGTGAGGGCTATGCACCACATACGCGGCTGCAATCATATTCTCATTCAAATGCCGGATAATCTCCGGAAGATTATTCGCATTCTCCAGCCAGGGAACCGATCCGTAAAAACAGGATATCGCATACATGTTACGCCCAAAACTACGCATACAGTGATACTTCACCGCTGTTTCATATTTCGATGGCTGCCACTTATCGAAAGCCGGATATTTCAGGAAACTGCGGCTTCGGTAACTGTCAAAGTCACCGGTCAGGTACGCCGTCACATCTTCCAGGCACCGACTGTCATTCTCCGGCCATACAAGCCGGCACTCACTACTATGCAAACATTCCAGCCGCTTCACCCATGGGCGACCGATACGCACCCCTTTGCCCATAAAGTACTTCGTGAACTGCCCGTTCATGTGCGTGTATTCCACCAGCGCATCCCGGATATACTTCCGGTAATCCCAACTATCCAGCCACTCCTGAATATCATCATCCACCAGCCACTCCTGCACCCGTTCGTTATCCACGATCTTCACCCGGTAAAGCAATGGACCCTGACCGTACAGCAAACCCGTTTTTCTGTCCAGAATGCCCGGTCCCAGATTATTTTTTTCCAGTAAGTTCCGGATAGCATTCGGCATATTATTATCCGGTCCCCATGGCACCACCCGAACCCCCGCTACATTCGTCGGATCACCATCCCAATTTTTTGCATCACCGTTAAAGAACTGGCTCATTTCCTGACTCCAGTTCATATTAATGGCATATTGTCCGGCAGTCGTATCCACAAAGCTGAAATTGCCTATTTTCTTTGTAATTTCATCCATAACTATCTATTGATAAAAATTCTCGTAGTATTCACCAGCAGCGTTCCGCAATATTCTCTCACAATCTCGATCAATGCCGGGATATGCTGCTCAATCACCGGATTAAACCATGGTTTCGGATTCCTGTTCCACTCGTTATTACTTTTCTTCGTAAGTATTCGCGTGCCTCCTTGCATATTATACCCACGTCCCACACCCAGATGAACATAGATGCCCTCCGGACGGAAACCAAACCCTATACTTGTCACCTCTTCCCCTTCAGCAATTTTCTTTCCATAATGCCGGTAGTTCTGCTTCAGCGACCCTTTCAACTTCACATCCTTCGTGATCCAGTTATCAATGGAAGATTGCAGCGCCCCGTTCACTTGGTCGCCCCATGCCCGTACCTTTGCATTGAATGTCGCCACAGCCTCTTTATCCTGTTGGCGTTCCCATTGTTGCGTTATACCGGTATCTCCCTCAATGATAACATCAAGTGGATATCGCTCTCCGGACATCTGGTTGCCTTTGCTTCTCCAGCTATTCCGGTTCTTCTCCATTGCCAAACGTTCACCGTGTGATCCCATGCTGCAAAGGTATCTTGCAGCCATGGCAGGAAAAAGGACATAAAAAATCCCCGATAAGCCGAAGTCTACCGGGGATTTCATCCTATTCACACTTTTACACTACCTCAAATCCTGTCACCGAATTATAACGGCACATCTTAATCACTCCGATTTTCCCGTACTCATTAGGAACAGAACCATAATTAACCCAGATAGTGATTGGTTCTTCAGGAACAGCAACCAGCTTTGAAACAATCCGCTTCATCTGCATGTTGAAATACAGAGAATGGCAAAACTTAACAAGCCCGGTTTTAGAATATGAATGCCAAAGCAAATAATGTACCTCTACGCATCTTGTATCCGGTTTAAAAATGACAATCCCTTTATCTACAAGATAATTCATGCCATGGATATTGCTAACAGCATCCTTCAGTTCTTTTGCTAATTTTTCATCCGTTTTCATACTGACAAAAATAGTAAAAATCAGGCAATCAGATTCTTTGATATATATATTTCTTCACTCATATCTCCAATTTCCAAGGCTTTTACATCTTTCCAGTTATAAGAAACCCGTACCCCATTTGCCAACCTGATTTCTTCCGGTTGCATACCCATTTCAGTATGTATCTCTTTGGCCACTGCAATAGCATTACTCAAGCCACCTGCCGGAAGACTATAAATTAATAGATCATTCATGTGAGCCTCCTTTCGTTTCTTCAGGAATTAGCCCTAATAACCCTGTACGCGCATTATGCAGTGTACCTAAAACATTAATCAGATTTCGCGGGTCTGAACTGCCCTGATTGCTTTCTTCAAGAAGAAAACCTATCGCATCATCCAGTCCTGATGCAAGTGCTTGCGCATATCCTTGCTGTAAAAAAGCGAGATTCTTAGACACCTTTTCACTCAGTACAATCTCGTTTACTTTCGTTGCAGTCATGCCTTACCTCCTTTCTCCAAAGCCGGACGTTCTGAAAACGCATAAGTGCCCTTCACTTTACGAATAGAGATAATGAAAACATTGTTGTAGTCAGAATTATCCCCTGCAAAAGCCTTCACTCCCAGACCTCCATCATAGCGGTGTACATTAATCTTACGAACTCTCGGATTTTTCGCATTAATCATTGCCACCTCGGTGTCAATCTCATTATGGAAAGCATCCAAAGAACAGTCATCTTTTATCAGTAGATTTTCAAATGCAGATACCCATTCAGACAGTTCCTTACAAGCATTGTTCAGAGGCTTATAAGTATTAACATAAGAAACAAAATACATCATTTCTTACCCCCTTTCTGGCACTTCTTCGCCTTATAAACGCACAATGCAGTCACTGCAAACAATGGAGGAAATATAAATCCGATACAAGTTGAGAGAATGACACCGAAGTACCAGCGATCAGAGGCACTGCGAAGCTCGCAGTCAGGAGCCAAGCTACGATAGTAGCGGCGTTGAAGGTCAGAAACTTGCTCTGTAAGAGCATTGATGTTGCTCGCGACATTAATGTCGGGAGCAGGCACGTTGAGAGTGCCGGAAGTTTGATTTTTCATATCATTGTACTGTTTAGCGATTAGGCAGAAAAACGGCTGCCATATCCCGTGTCGCTAAACAGTACAATGATGATTGCCGAGGCAAAAACAATGTGTGGGAAAGGCAGCCGCCAATATCTTAAAAGAGGGCATAAAAAAAGCCCGCAAACTTGTGAGCATTATACGATGCACATCGACAACCAATCAGGGCTGTACTGTTTAGCACTGCAAATATAGTGAATATATTTGGATGTGCAACACAAAAAGAGGATTAATCCTCCTTCTCTAACTTCTGCAACAACTTATCCATTCTAATAATCATTTTCTCCTGGTATTCACTATCTTCTTTCAATGGAAAGCACAATACAAACAGCAACCCAACTACAGGAGAAAACAGCAAAGTGATAACACATGCAAACAAGTTATTCACAGTCCTTTTATCAGCTCCCCATACTACAGGTATCAGAGAAATGACATTCGCCACGAAATACATAAAAATCAAATTATCCATAATATTAAATATTTAATTAATAATTTCCTATTCTGGTATTTCTATGCTATTTTTGCATTAAAACGGATTCATTATGAACGAAATCGAATTAAGAAAATACTGTTTAGACAAATCTATTGAGATTCTCAGCTGGTACAAAAACTTCTTTCCAAGTAAAGAACTACATCCACTTGCTATTTCCGAAATCCTTTATCGTTACCTCACAACCGGACAAATAGAATATTTTGAGTTACCTCACACACGTGGGTAAAGCTACTGTTACGTGAAAATGCAATGAACTTGTAGCCTCATTCTTTGCCGTTTCACTTATTCCTGCCTTAGCTACATAAATTTTCAATCCACCTTCTTTTGTAGAATTTTCCGATGTAGTAACAGATACATTAAATTCTATCTTTTGCAACCATCGACCATCTTGTGAATAAACCATACCTTCTTGATGGTTATCAGGTACAGGGTTAACAAGTAGACCTTTAGCACTCATTTCCTCATTCAGTTCTGTTACAGCATCAGAAATGTCTTTAATAGTAGCTTTTATAAAATCTTTAAGTTCCATAGTATTAAAATATCATCTCCTCATATCGTGCGCCAACCGGAACCACCCGGAACCCGATTGTCTACGGGTTACACGATATGAGGAGATGAATTATTTGGTTTTTATTTGGCACAACAAATATCTATATAAATACTGGCAATTCCAAAATAAATACCAAAAAAGGCTCCCGCAAAGTGGAAGCCTTTTTATTTGTCTACATATAAATTCAGAAAGATACCTCTTGTAAAGAACGGCCTATATCATGTATAGTGTCCAGTATCAACTTCTTTCTTTCTGAAGAAGGAACTTTTGTCCCCTTTATATAACTTGCCAACAAACTTTGCTGTATTCCCATGCGGCGGGCAACAGCTGAAATATTCAGTTCCGGATTAGACAGGAAAGCATCTTGAATACCAGAGGCCGGTTCTTTGGTATCATCATAATAAAAGCTCTCATAGCTCACATCTTCGTCAATATCATCCCAATGAATGCCGAAGTGTTCAAGTTCATAATTACTTCTTTGCTTTTCAGAAGCCGTCAGTAAGCGAGGATAAAACTTCAAGGATTGGTATAAAGTCTCCCCCTTGTCATTAGTAATATATATCCTGCCATTCTCAAACCACAATTTAATAATCTTCATATCATCCTCCTTTCTTTTATTGAAAAGCATGGGGGATTAAAAATCCCCATGCAATTTTTTCCATTCATTCTGAATAAGTTCCAGATTCTCTTCAAGAATCGACTCTGCCAGTTTCAAGTCTTTTGGTTTCAGCCCCTTGTTTTCTATCAACTTAACCGTATCCAGAATTTCAAACTTGGCTTGGCCGTCTTGACTTGTTACATGACAATGCGGTGGTAAATGCTCCGCTGTGTAGATTCTAAACTTCAATCCGAATAACATTAAAACTGTTGGCATAACTATTTGTTTTTTGATTACTCTACAAAGATAGGTTATAATTTTATATCCTGCAATTAATCAAGAAGAAAAGGTTATAATTTTATATCTTCTTAACAGAGAATGGACAATTCTCTCCCATCCGTGGTAGAAGGAACGGAAGAACAAAAAACGAAGTACCGCTTTGGGTCCCATCCCGTTTTGCGAGTGTGCGAGCAAAACGGGATGGGCGCAGGCACAAAAAGCCCACCTTTTTAGGGGTGGGCAATCTTTTAGGCAATAAGTTGCTGTTCAATCTCTCTTATCTTTTCCGTTACCTTTCCACGGATAAAACGGATAAATTCAAGAATAATATTACGGTTGCCGATAGTGAATATATCATCATCCTTATAACCGTGATACTCACCAAACTTTAATTTAAACACTCCCGAATTAAAATCTTCCTCCTGGAGTAGTTGGTCTTCCGCACTCTCTAAATCATCCAGTACTGAAACAAATGTACTCCGGTGTGCAGAAAGTTCCTGCTTTCGGTTTAATTCCGATAAACATTGCTGCAACATGGCTGTGCGCCTCTCAATTTCCTTTCGTAAGGTTTCCTCATTGTTAATAACTTCCGGTTCAATAACTGCCAAAGCTGTTACATTCTCGTTAACTGTCTCTACTTGTTTTTTGTTCTTTGTTGTCATAATGATAAAAATTAATAGTTGAACATATGGTTAATTTAAAAAACTGTCTATCATATCCGCAAAAGCGACATTCTGCGGTATTAAGGTCGGAAAATCCGATTTCTGCGGTTTGTATATCTCCGTGGCAACATTATACACGTCCCACGCTGTTAGACTTACTTTGTTTTGTTTGACCTTTAAAAGCTCTTCTGTAAAGGTGGAAATCTGTGCTTGATTCAACGGGTAAGTATCAACTTGTTCGGATAGCCTTTTATCGCGGCTGTCGTGTGCAACACGCATAGCGGTAAGCATCCCGATAATGATATATACCTGTTCGGCAGAAATTGCAGTTTCTTTCATGCGTTTAATCTTCTCACGGTCAGCGTTCATAAAGGTTTCAAACTCCTTTAACCATTCATCCGCAACGGTGAAAATATCGTCAGTCCCCACCTTTCCTTTCCCGTAGTTACATGCGCTTCGGGAAGCTCCCAACACACATTGGTTATGGCATATCTTCACGCATGGACCAATGGCGCACTGAATTCCATCCTGATGGTAAGCAATCGCTAACGTTGTTGTAAGCTCGTCCGTCTCCCAATTTTTTATCTGTATGGTGGCGAATACCCTGCGAAGTACATGCGCTTCTACAGCCTTACTTCCAAACTGTTCTTCTACCTGCGGAAGAATGACTACCCCAGGTTGATTCTTATTTTTATTCTGTGCTGCAAATATTTCCTCCACTTCATAATTGAGGTTATATTTCTCACACAGTTCCGTAATACGGTCTATCACCTGATAATGATATATACCCCTTACAGGCTGACCGTAAATATCATTTTCCTTGTGCGTCCGCTTTAACGTCTGCAAGTCCATACGTTCTACCGCATTGTTTTCAAAATCAAATGCTACATTCTCAACTGTTGATAATACTAAATCTTCCATAACTAATTTAATTAATTGATTAATAATTATTTAACTTCATAAATTACAAAATTCTCTACTGCTTGAAAATATTCGTCACTGTTACTAAACATCTCCCACTTTTTCCCGTTTGCATCCCGAAAAAGAATGCAAAGTTCTTTAATGGTGTCCCACACTTTCACAATTTGATAGCCTGTGAAATAGCTGTTTAAAACCTCAATAGCCTGTTTGTAAGTGAATGTTTTCATAATGCTGCAAATTTTATGTTGAACCATGAGCTCGTGGGTGTTAGCCTTTTTTTTGCTGTTTCCCTGATTGGAGCTTTTTTTTTCTGCGTCGCCTGTCGCTACGCGGTATGTTTCGCCTTTTTTACGCTGCATCAAAAGGTGTTGTAAGGAACAGGAGCAAGTTTTTCAGAAAACCGTAGGTTTAAATACTACCTGAAGGGTGGAGATTTTTTCTGAAACGTTAGCCAGAACTTGAGCCAGTGACGGCAACATTTACCTTTGCAGCACAAAAAAGCGAAACTGCGTGGTGACTGGAGACAGAAATAAAGGGCGAGAATCAGAATAAGGAAACAGCTGGAAATACATAGTTGAAAACTATACCGCTCTGCCCGGTCTTCGGTTTACAAGACAATAGCCTGCGTTGGTGCAGGGAATGGAAGACGGGGCGTTTCTCCCCCCGGTTACTGGATCAAAGCCGGTAACCTCTGCGTGGTACGCAAAAAAAACAAACAGAAAGCAACGCTTTCTACCGCTTAAACGCGAAAAATCCACGTGGCAAAAATTCGGCTTGATTGTACCCCGGTACATTGATCAAGACGGGTTTGCCACGTGGATTTTTCGCGCGCCTGGTTCTTCATCAGGCGGACACTCTCAGAAAATAGGGCATTTTTTGAACTAAAAATGTCCTTCCCCAAAGAGCATTCCGCTGAAAATCAATAAGTAACCCCCTCCCTACGATAAATATCGTAGGGAGGTAACAGCTTGCTGCCCGAGCCGCGCCGTCGTCCCTTTGCGGTCGCAGATGCCCTTCAAAATCGGAAATATGATAAAAAAGTGTTACAAAAAGCCAAAAACGTGCCAAAAATCCATTATTCCTTACAAATATTGTAAATAATTTTAAATTATCGCATAAAATGCCCTTTCACGCCCTTCATGCCTGCCCTATGCCAATCCCACCACCTACGAACCGCCCATACAAAAAGCCCTGCCATCCTCACGGACAACAGAGCCACAACTAAAACAGTAAAGAAATAACTTATAGAGCAGCAGCAGCCGATGAGCTTCGCCCCCTGTCCCATATACGCACAAACTCTTTGCGCATGGTGAAGTACTTCAGGGCATCCGTCAGGTTGGTAGATTCCTTGGGTAGCCTATGGGTAGGTAGTTTATCCCCGGTCTTGAGTTTCACCGTAATGCTGGTGCCGTTCTTTTCATTCGTCTTGATTGCCGTACCCGTTACCTCCATCTCAGATTTCAGGTTCGGACAATTATACTGGTCGATCAACAGAGTGAAAAGGTTGCGTGCCAGGTTGCCACTCAGCAAGTCCATGAAGAACCGGTATTCCATATTACTACCAATGTTTCCCTGCCCCAAAGACATAAGCTGTACCTGCCACCCCGTGCGCTTGCCATCCGCATCAAACTCAATATTCTTCTTGATCTGCGTCGCCATGTCAGCAGATACCTTTTTGTAGTTATTCATCGAACGGTCATAATATAGCTTCAGTATCTTGCGCTTATGCGGGCGGAAGTAGTACAGGAACTGATCCGCCAGCTCACGCACACTGTTAGGCGGAAGCGTGTACAATTCCTTCAATACACGCATTACATTGCCATTACGCTGACCGAATACCATAGACAACATATTGCCTGAGTCCATACCCGCTTCTAAGACTTTATTCTTATCCAGGTACCGGAGTACGGAACAATCCGGATTCCAACCAAATTCGTGCTGCTCGATCACATCATTCAGAAAGCCGTCTGCATAAAAATGCTTCATAGCCAAATTGCAATAGAACATCAGACTGGCTTCCAGTTTCGGGATCACAGACAACACATTACACAGAAGCCCTTCCAGCCCTTCAGCAAACTCATCGCTGAACCAGTCTTCGCCCAGCACATCGGCATTCACATAAGAGGAAGAAATGAAGAAGAACGATACCCCTCGACGTGTCTTGATCCAGCGTTCTTCCCACCGTTTCATATTCTTGCCGGCAAGTAACATGGATCGTTCGGCTACATCCAATTTAGCGGATAAGGATTTATCCAAGCGACTGGCAGCTTTCAGTTCATTATACTTCTGTAAACAAGACACATACTCTTTTTTCGTCTCATTATAGACAAAGCCGGCTCGCAACATCAGCAATATCTTTTGCTTATCGTTTTGTTTGGCCAGCTTCAATATCCAGTCATATTCTCCGAGATGGTTCGGGTCCGGCATGTCCGTAGTAAGGGTACGGCTACGATACCAGACACTATCTCCATATTTCACGCGGAAACCACGAACCGCCTTCAGCAAGTTCGTGAACTTCTCTTCCGTAAAATACTTCACCTCATCACCGAACACACCTACGTAAGAACGACCGGCACCGATAGACGGCCTATCGAGCGAGATAAAAGTGAAGTTGAAGCCGGTATAGAAAACCATCGTATTGCGCCAGTCCGTACAAACGTTATACATGCGATCTATCCACTCCTGTGGCGGCTCCTGGTTAATCACATAATGAATGCCCATTTCCCACCCTAACAAGGAAAGCCCGTCGATGAGAGACGGGATAACGTTCTTGTGCAAATCAGAATACGTATCGGCTACCCAGGCGAACGGAGCACCTTTGCAGTCCAAAGCAACTTCCTGCACACGTTCGGCCAAAACCTGAACGGTCTTAGCTGAAGCTCGCCCGGCAATCCAGTATAAGGACCAAGGCATCATAATAGCTATGAGCTGCGCCATCCAGTTGGAATAACGCTGTTCGACATCATCCGATACCTTTAGTTTTTTCTTCCTGGTCATTCAACATCTCCTCAAAGTCTATATCCACAATATTAGCATCTCTCTTCAGGCGTATCTTTTCCGTCTGCGGAAGATCGACTGAATCAATCTGTGCAGCCAGAACCTGACGGTTCGCGCTACTCAATCCCACCGCTTCCGGATTAAGATCGTATATCTTGATAGGTTTATCATCAATCTCTTTCGGCTTGACCGGATCAGGCTTATCCAGCTGTTTGATTTTAGCAGCCTGTATGTTGAGATTGCCATACACTTCCATATCCTTGGAACTGACGGCGTTTTGCAGAACTACCTGAGCAGCTTTCATCAGGTTGTCATACATCAGATTGCGATGTGCATTATTCTCAATGGTATCATTGAGATAGAAAAGGTTAATAGCCTCACTATACATCTTCCGGGCACGCATCCGTTCGACATTGAACGGCTCATGCATCAGGAAGGCAATAGCGTTATCCTTGCCATACTTCCGGTTAATGCCTACAAGCGCGTAGAGAGCATTATAGTAGTCCAGTTCATCCGCTGTCAGTTCCATGGTGCAACCTGACGCAATGTAATCCTGTAACGTATCAAAGTAAGATTTGTCAAACATCAGCCTATATCATCAAAGAAAACCTTATTAATGGAATTACGATATCCCGTCGCCTGACGGAATTTATCAAACCGCTGCGCCTGGGTTACATTGTCTCCAGTCTCAGCACTGGCAGACATCGCCAGCCCTTCTTTCGCTCGCTGCACAAGTTGGCCACGTTCATAGTGGAACTTCAGCGGAGAACCCACCAAATTGAAATACCAGAGAAAGTCAGTCTCCGGAACATTGTAGTACATGGCTATTTGCCTCGGCTCGTAGCCGATGCCTGCCAGGTGCTCAAATTCATCCATATCAATCCGGTCATACCAAGGTGGATCTTTCCTCCACTTAACTAATTCGTCCGCTACGAAACTCATACACTTCTTTGTTTTTTAAAAATACATACTGTTCTTCCATCGCATTCTCACCATAATTGCCGGAACCTTCGACCACAAAGAAACCTGCGGATGTGTCCAGACAGGTAATCTTTTTATGGCTCCAGGCAAATGATAATTCTATGACTCCTTCCTGATGGAGTTGCATCAGCCGTTCAAATATCTTCGGCATACGGAACTTTATCGTTTCCGAAATATGCAGGTGGATGCTGCCTATCAATTCCTTTTCGCGCCATCTCAACAAAGCGTTTATAATGCGCTCATTGGTGGAATACGTGGCGATATAGAGATGATTAACCCGTCCGGCATGTCTTATCAGGTAGACGATAAAAGTAAAGGCTGTGAAGCTCTTTTTCGTTTCAATGAAAAAAGCCTCGTTATCTCCGGGAAGGCGCCCGCATAATTCCTTCAGACTATTCAGTTTGAAAGTCAGCATGGTTTCAAACCGCCTGGAGAAGAGGCGGGAATCAGACATTTCTTGCCTGAGTTCTTCCAAGCTGAAGTAATAGCTCATTCCAGTAACCGATTAATATCCGCTAACTCCTTTTCATATCCAACCAGTCTTTCACGGCGAATCGGGTCCAAATGCGGTTTATCGCCTTTTGCCATCTCCGATTTGACTCTCCAGATATTATCTTCAACCTGCCGCTGGCGCCGGATCAGTTCTTTGACCGGTAACTGAAGAAGTTCACTTCTCCGGCGAAACTCTGCGAATGCAGGATGTTTCCCCAACAAAGAATGATGTACCTTATAATAGTTCAGTTCTTCCCAGATCATGCGGTTATCAATGTAGTTGTCTATCAGTTGCCGGCTGGTTTCCGCACATTGTTGCAGCGAAGTACAGTCCCGGAGCTGTGCGTGTAATCGCACATACGCATGATATTTGTTGAACTTGCGGGAAGCAAGAGCTTCCAGTTCCATGGGGCAACCCGGTTCATCCAGAAAGGTGAACTCTTCACGGAAAGAGTTTGGTGCTTTCCGTGAAGACAGTTCCGGAAGTGCTCTTCATTCTTCGAAGATGGACGGCTCCGGAAACATCTGTTCCAAGAACTTTTCCAACCAGGAAGAATGTCCGGAAACGGTATTGTTCAGGAAGACTTTTCTCTGGAGAAGTTCTATCGCTTTCTCCTCATTGGGCTTCTGGGAAATGATAGGCAGTAAGAACTGATCTGTTTCCCAATCCAAGACTACAGGATATGCCGGGAATGCCTGTGAATTGAAATAGAGAGATGAGAACAACACACCTGACTCAGCTTCGGGGAAACGCTCCAGCATTTCCGCCAGTTTGAACTTTTCAAATATGACCGGTGTATGAGTACCGTAATTCTGTTTGGGCAATCCGAATTTATCAAGCAACATGATTGTACGGCTCATATTCTCCGCATACACACCTTTGAACTTTTTAGGATTAAGATCACCCAACACTTTAGGAATCTCAATATGCGCCAATGAAACACGATTAACCAGGTAGATGTCATCGTTCGTCCAGATAAAGCGTTCGGTCACTTCAGGCGATTCAATGGCCAGTTTCAATTTCTCCATGGTGTCAATCTGCGGATTGTCGGAAGTGCGTTGGTGTTCAATGAAACTAACCTCGTCACTAAACCAATCTTCACGATCTCCTATAATAACCAGATTGGCAGGAAAGCAAGTCTTTTCATACCAGGAACGAAGAGCGAAAAGCAGTTCTCTGCCTTGAGCAAATTCTTTGCAATAAGGAATTACCACCGATGTGTGATCCTGAGCTTTTTTCTCCAGTACCGGAGATTCATCAGAAGAAGCGATATCGCTCGTCTGTACCGTTCCGGATTCATTAACCTGTGTTTTTTCAGTTTTTACAGTCTCCACTTCTTTTACGTCTTTAGACTTAGACGCTGTTTTTCTTGTTGTCATAGCTTAAAATATTAGTACGGTACAAAAATATCCTCCACAGATAGCTCGTAAAAGGACAAAAAAGAGACGTATGCAATGCACACGCCTCTTTCCGCACAACCTATTCACCAATCAAATTACAATCCACTACCACCTGATCCGGCTGTCAGTCCCAGGACGGCATTGATATCTGCATTATCTGTTGCAGGAATCAATGATTTAGCGATGTGCCCGATAGTGGCACCGCGCAATGAGCTTGCCAGATTGAGCGTATTTTTCGCCCCATCCTTGCTGTCCTGACTATCAGCCTTTGACATTTTCAACGGAGTACACGGCGTACCGGCAATCTTGGCATCATCACCGGAGCAATCAATAACGATGGCTCCCATGTCTTCATTGATATTGTTGTTCACGAACTCATCCAGTTCAAGGCCAGTACCCGGATGTTCAAAATCCACATGGTGTATAAAACCACGTGCGTCGTCTTCACCTTCACTGGTATGATATATGTTGATGGTGGAATCTGTAGCATAGACAGCAATAGGCTTTTTGCCTGTTGCCATCTTAAACTTACTGACACGCACCCCTTTCTCATCACGTTCATGTTCAGCAACATCCTTCCAGAGAAAGAGAACAATAAACGACTTTTTACCCTTCGGGCGACCGGCATTCGATGTCTTTTTAGGCACCGATACCATGCTATATGCTTCATCAGCCATAACTTACCTCCTTATTATAGATTAAAGACCTCCACTTGCGGAAGAACCTTCTGCCTCTTCCGGTGGCAGATATGCGAAAATTGCTTCAGCCAGCCAGAAACCGACAGCTTCCCACCACTCAGCGAATATCTTCACATCATAGTTTTCACCCTGCATCCATACTTTAGTGTTCTGCGGGTCTTTGCTACGCAGGTGCTTGAAGTTCTCTTTCGGAGTAATGAAGAAAACACCGGTGCCGCGCATACCTTCAAGTGGAGCAAAAGTGAAACGTGAAAAGTCTACTTTGATCTTTTCACCATCTTCGTTTTTCAGCCAAGGATATACTTTACGATATGCCTTGCTGTATTTTGTCACCAGTTCCGGATCAGCATGGATAAACATAGTCTTACGCTTGTACAGTGGGGCTACTTCATCCACAGCCTTATCTATCTGTTCAATCAGTTTGGCGTCTTCAAGAGTCACACCATCGAGCAACCAGGTAATGGCAGTATTTCCCGCCTTCTTAAATTTCCTCAACTGGGTAACATAACCATCCAACACATCATTGGCCGCAGTCGCAGCATCTCCATCCTGAGTTGCAGATGTTTCTTTGAACTCACCAACCGCCAAAGCAATTTCACGTTCTTCATCCAGTTTCGGGAAGATGAGTTGGTAAAGAATGTACTTCACTACCGGCATATCTTCCGGCTTCAGGTTCTCATCATACAGATAGCCAAGGATATCTTCCATGATATCGGAAGGAGTAATGGGAACGTTGATCTTGCACTTGTAGTTCTTGATGGTCAACGGAGTAAACTTAGATTTACCCTTCGGTGTCCATTTGGGAACAAATTGCTGGAGCACTGAATCAATGGCAGCCTGTTGAGCACGAATTTCCACCTTATCAGTAACGACGGTAGACATGTACGAGGTGGATTCGGTAGTACCCAACAACCCCTTGATTATCTCGATGCGCTCGGAAGACACATACTTACCAAACTCTTTTTGGAGTTCAGTAGTCTCAATCGTTGAGTTACCACTGTACGCGGCACCTTTGAAAGCAGCATCCAGATACATGTTGTGCGCCAGAGTCATGTCCGGCTTAAACTTCTTTGTCATATCGGCAGCACCTCCATTAATTACTACTCCTTTATCACCAGTGTCCTCTTTGGCCATCTTAGCAATCTCAGCGTCTTTTTCTACAATCGTCGCATCCAACGCTTTGATTTTCTCACGGGCCTCTTCCAAGTCTTTGGCATTCTTGTCACGATCAGCCTCCAGTTGCGCCCTCACTTCATCGGTCACAGCCTCTTCTGCTGCCTTACCACTTTTTTCAAATTCCGCCAGGTCTTTTTCAAACTCTGTCAGGAATTTGTCACCGTACTTATTCTTCAGTTGCTCTTTTTGCGTGGAAAGCATGAAGGATTTACCTTCCTTGTCTTTCGCAAAAGCAGAGATTCCCAAGAATGAAAGTACCACACTCATCACTTGTCCAAACATAACTTTACGATTTAGAATTAATATATTCGTTAATACACACCTCACGGGGAATCTCCCTGGCTCGCTGAATTGCAAAGTCCAAAGTTCCGATGGCATCTGCCAGACCTACGGCTATCGCATCTTTCGCATAGAACATGCGACCTCGTACCAAACCGGTAGTATCTAACTTCAGTTTATTTCCACGGTTAGCTTTTACGTTCTCTTGGAAGTCACGAGCTAACGGGTCCAGTTCTTCCTCCCTGATCATTTCGTACTTACCTTCCTTGGCCATCTCAAAGGGAGCGTTTTTGTAATCTGAGAGACTGGAGTAAATGGTATGTACCTTCACACCTTCACGCTCGTAATACTTCGCATAATCCGGAAAGCTCATCATTACACCGATTGATCCGAACTCAGAAGATATCTGATTGGATGCTATGATCTCATCACAGTATGATGCAATGTAGTAAGCCGCAGAAGCACAGAGGTCACAATGTGCAACTACGGACTTACCTTTAGACTGAGCGTATTGAATAGCATCAACCAATGGGGCGATGGCGTCAACACTGCCACCACCAGAGTCTATATCCAGTAAAACAGAAGAAATATTTGAAGATTCCGCAGCCTGACGAAGAATATCCGCCAGTTCGGTAGTACCGTAACTGCAATAGGTACCGTACTTCAGTAGGGTACCATGGATAGGAATAATGGCCGTGCTGTCTTTCGGAGCATCTGCAAAACCATTTCCGGATTTCGCTTCTTTCCCACCAGTGGAAAGCAATACCGGTATAGGTTCAACATCCGAACGCTTCTCAGCATCTTCTTTCGTGATGCCACGCTCCAGTAACTTATCAACCAGTATCAGGTTAGCTTCTACATCGCGAAAAGAGATAAACCACTTTCCACGACAGACAGCACTATATAATGAAGAAAATGCCATTGTTTTGTACCTTTTAAATCTTGGTACAAAATTACAATGGCAGAAACCGCTTAAAAGGACGTTAAGTTCTTGGCAGCTTCAGGACTTGAGCGTTTGAAAGAGAGCGTCAACTTACCCGGATCACCGCTGCGCTCCATTGACATCTGCACCGGAAAATCACCGGTACCGATAACTTTCTTATCTCCGTTGGTCAGGCTGATCAGCACCAAGCCATCAACGGAAAACAATGTACGAAGCTGGCTCTCCATGATCGAAGAGGTATCTGTCACTGTAGCTTTCAACTCCTGCTCGATAGGTTTTCCAACCTGTTCCTGGATTTCCGTCCATTCTCCGGATGAAATGCCAACTGTTATCCATGTGCCGTGTACCTGCAACTTATCACTTCCCGGTACATTAATCACCTCCGCATCAGACAGTGGAAGAAAAGATATTCCACAGATTTGCGATCTTTTGTCATTAACACTCATTTTTGCTTAAAGTTTAAGTGATTATTTAATTGAAAATCTGATTTTTACTTAGAATTTAATTGGTTAAATAGTGTTATTCAAATAGCGATAATTGAATATCTCTGTTTACCTCCTTTGTCATCCGCTGGCGATTGCGATAATCGTACTTCTTCACTGCATCGTAATTAATGGCATTGTTCTTTATATTGTACGCCATGAGGAAAGCACGGAGAATCTTATCCTGCTTATATCCTTTCTCATATCCGGTTACAAAGTACTCCCTGATCCGGATGCGGAATGACGCTTCAACATATTCCTGAAGCATCCGTTGTTTCCACTCCGGAATATAGATGAAGTTCTCCTGTAGAATATAGTGATTCCACTCTTTGACGGGAAGATATAATATGATCGGATTCTCTTTCAATGGAAGCCGGGGCGGACGGTCAGCAACCGTCACCATAGCTTGGATGAACTTGCCGATATCATTCGCTGATGTCACGGTCACACCGTCGTCAGCACGCGAACACCCGAACTCATGATAAAGAAAATCATGTAGATAGGGCTGGAGTTCAATTATTACATTAGGTTTCATGCGGTAATGGTTTGATTGTTATGCAAATATAACAAATATAATCGCATATATTCTCACTTTTTGATGAATTAGCCTCCGATAGGTAATCAATATATACATAATCATCAAAAACGAGGCTTTTCTGATACTCTGTCTTCTTCTTTGTAACTTCTGAATAACTTTTTGCCCAGAAATTTATGCAACTCTGTAACCTGTGACAATTCAGAGATAACAACTTGATTTTCAGAAGTGATATACGGTTACAAGAAAACGGTTACAGATTTTTGTAACTAATGTACTTTGTAACTTTCAGTCGAAATTTGACCACACAAAGAGAAAGTTACAAACCCTATTTTTTTGTAACCAAACTTTGTAACCAAGTTTGTAACTTTGTATCTACTTATTATTTAGGTTTTTACTCTCTTTTCAAACATCGGTTACAGAGTTACAAAAATTTTGTAGAAAAAAGGGGAAAGGGGTGGAAACCGAGAAACCGGTGCCGGGATACCCGCTTTTTATAAAAAGTAAAAGCCACGGACAAAATGTGCCCATGGCTTTTCAGATACCAACCTGTAACCGTGTTACGCTTTGGCCATAGCCTTTCGGAAATTCTCCGGAAGCGGTTTCCTGCGTAATTTAGTGTAGTCGTCACTCGTCTCATAATCCATCCAGTGCTGGCCAGCAGCCAGAAAAGCACCGACTGTAACCAATAGCCAGGGAAGTTTGTCTTCTGTCTCCTGTAGCTTCATAATAGTACCGGGCTTCATCACCTCCAGATAGTCATACGCCTGACGTGCATACGTATAGAAGCCGGGTATGGCCATCAAACCAAATAGCCATACATCATATCTACGTATCATATCAGAATGGGAGATTTCCATCTTTATCTATTTTAGGTGAAAAATTACCCGGTCTTTTCACTGTACGTAAGAAGATCATTTCCTTTGTCTGACCGTCTACTTTCTTCAACAGACGTCCGTCTTTATTCAGCATCTCTCCCGGATTAAGCGTATCAATGTATGGACACAGATTTGTAAAACCTTTCAGAGCCTTGGTAAAGCGCTGCATAGTCCAGAGTCCTTTGGTTACTTTAGACGAAGCTATAAAATCATCATAAGCGATATCACGCTGAATATACTCATTTACATGCTCACCTTCTTCTGCAAAGTAGCTATACGCCCAATCTTCAAAATTGGAACCCATATCAGCCTTATATTTACGCTTGATGATGTTCTCCATCGGCGGCTGCACCTTGATGCCATCCTCTGCCAGAGCCAAGTAGAACTGCAAACATTGCGCAAAGAAATTGAGGTCCCAGTTCCAATTCTCTTCACTGTAATCATTCGTCATCAGGTTATGGCCGAAATCATCACGGATGCCTCGTGTCTCCAGGTAATCATTATCTGCCGTCTTCTCATGGTAATAGTCTGAAAAGACCATATAAAGAAGACGTGCATTCGTCGATGGGTCAAAATCACGCGGTACATAATTCGTAGTAAAACCAAACTTTGGAGAAACTTCAAACTCGATAAAGAATGATTTATTGTTCTTAGGGTTTACGGTCATACCACTGGTTATATTATCATAGAACTGTGACACCGGAAGGTATTTGTCGCAGTCATCGACCAGGACGAAATCCGTATGTTGGTCCACCTGATCATAAACATGCGGATTATCCAGCAGCTTCGGATTTCGTCCGGAAAGGTTGACGGTTCGCATAAAGAACCGGAAAGATTTAAAGAGGAAAGATTTACCGCTGCGGCCATTACATTCACCGTCATCACCGATCTTGTTGTCCATGGCATAAATAGCCCAGGCGCGAGAAGGTGACTTATACCGGTGCAGGTTATAACCTATCGCATATATTTTATTTAAAAGATTCAGCTTTTGCTCATTGATTTCTTCCGGAGAAAGCAGAGGCCCTGCAATATCAAACCTGTGTTCAGCCCGGTATTGATCAGCTTCATCTACACCTTTGTTTTCCCAAGCAGTTTCCAGTTCTTTCCGCCAGTGCACACGACTGGTATTAATGAGATAGTTCAGGAAACAACTCTTATGATCTTTGACTGTAAGATCAAAGATGTCACGCCCCTCAGCATCGAGCGTATGCTTATACCCAAACATAGGCGGCAATACATTCACTTTGTGCGGGATCACTTTATTATCCCACACGCTGCGGCCATCCATCAGTTGCCCTTTGTGTTCTACTATACCGTCCTTAGTGACTTCCCACGTCGATTGTGAGAAAAACAGGAACTGGCTTTTCGCTGTGTAACTGGTAAAGTCCAGGTTGATTTCATCCAACTGAGATAAAGAAGATTCCCCTGTACGTTGAGAGTTCAATAGGAGATTCCGGATATCCACCGCCAAGAAACGTTCCACTGCGAAACCCTTCAGGAAAGCATTTATATCTTTAGCCTTTATCTGGCGTACTATACAACCGTCCATCCGGATATACTTAGTATCATCGGTATTTTCATCCTTCAGGGTATAAAAGCCATTCAGCGTTAGGAAATAGTGCAGATAAGCAGTATTGATATCATAGGTATCTCTTTTACTTCTCTCGCTCCAAGCCTTAGTCCAAAAGCGTGCTGGCATGGCCAGTGTCAATAAGTTTCGGAAGTCCTCATTCTTAGGGCGCAAACCTACAAAGTCACGAAAATCTTTGCGAGGTTTGCCCCGGTTATCGCGATAATTGGATAACCAGGAAGGTAGCCACACCGTATGAATGTCTAAAAAGCGAAGGGCAAGCTCGCGTCCTTTACGAATACCTGTATTATCAATATCCGGAATATTATAAAGAATCTCCACGTATTTATAAATATCCCTGATCTCTTCCTCGGTCACTTTGTAAGTCTCTGAATTGAACCACAACGGATGATAACCCAGAGCGCGTACACAAAGTGCATCACGCTCTCCGGAACAGATGAACGCTTCCGGAAGTTTCTTCTCTTTGTATTGCTCCTCCTTATTCTTCGCTCCATTCAAAAACGTCTTTTCTTCCTGAGCATTGTAGTCCCTGTAAGCCTTTTGCAGTTCCCGGAATCCATTGATATATTGTTTAGGCTTGCCGCCATCAGGCGTGTAGCTAAAGCGCCATTGTTTATCCGGATTTAATGGCTCGTATATCTTGTAGAATTGAACAGTCTTCTCCGGAGATGCTCCTTCCGTAACGACACATTCACGAATGAATATTGGATAAGTGGCAGTAGTATATTTGGTTGTTACTTCCCGGTTCTTGACATAAGATATGGATTTGGCTACAAACCAGTGCAAGGCATCAACGTGTTCCTGCTTCACACGAGGGCCGAGTATCTTCAGCTGCTCGTCTGTGAATTTCTCCTCCAGCTCAAAGAAACGAGTGCCTTCCTTTTCGTCCTGGGTGGCCGGACGCTTCCGAATATCCGGCTTATTAACGGATCGTTTTAGTTCATCAGTCACATTATACCTGGAGGCAAGCAGAGCAATAGCTTCAGGAAAGCGAATATTCTCTTCATACATACAGATATCAACCGGGCTCATGGCGGTACCAGCATCGCCGAAGTCTGTGACTTTATAACATTCCTGGTACTTCTTGATGCAGGCGGATGCATCATCTTCATCCGGCCTGCGTTTGAATTTCTTCTTATTGTCTACACAGCCTTCTGCCTGCGGGTAATAGTACAGGATGATGTCTAACCCTTCGTGTGAGGCTGCATAGATATCGGTAGCTTTAATCATAATGGAGTGAATTTGTGGCAAAGGAAAACATTTGGTAGGGGATATTACAGGACATTATCCTGTCTCAAGTGTAGTATCTACGACTTTTCAATCATCCCTCATCCCATTCAACATATATAACAATGTGTACAGGTGGTATCCATGATGTTCTTTTAGATTTATAGGATTGTTACCGGTAATATGGATTGCTGCCTCTCCCTTTTCGTAATTATAGTCTATATTGGCAAACAGCACTTGATCTTTTTCTCCCTCCACTGTTACCTTGCAATGTTCTACCACCGGTCCCAACTCTTCCTCCGGATACCAACATTTTTCTTTGACTCCTTTTTTCTTCACTTCATAACGAAGGTGCTTTTTGCCATTCAATTTAAAGAATGCACTGTCAGAAATAACACCTATCGAATTGTCTTTAAGTAGACGCACTTTTGTTCCTTTTCTCATTGTTCTAAATTATCTATTTGATGTTGTTCAGCCAATTTAAAGCACTTTGCAAATTGGCTGTATAGTCGGCATTATAAATATATGAAACTTCATCACCTGGTTTATAATCTTGGTCATTGTCTGTTTCACCTAAAACAAACTCCATTTCTGGAGTTCCCAATTTATATACACCTATACAATAAGTAGTGCCTCCATGTTTATTACTCCTTTTGATTGCTAAAAGAAAAATTCTTTGCTTCATAATATTACTCCTTTACTATTTAGTATTGAATTAAAATGGAAGACCGACCTTGTTCCCAAATGGCATGGCCAAATCATGTTCCTCTTTATTAAGGGGATAGTCTTTAGATATATCCAATTGCCGTTCAGTGTCAAGCGAGATCAACAACGCATACAAGTAGCTACATCCCCGAACCTTCCTATTTTCTATTGAGCGTATCTGATAGGTCTTTACATTAGTACCAATGACCACTCCTATACATTTTCCCACGCTGATTTTGTAACCGCGGAAGAAAGGTGCAATATCAAGCCACCACCGTTCACCGGACGGCTCTTCTATTTCGACAAGATTTTCGGTTTTAGAGTAATCACAAAAAATTCCACAATTCTTATCCATACCACGTGACTTAAGGTAAACTTTACCTTTTTCATGTTTGATTATTCTGGGGGTATCAAAGACTATCATATAATTCCTGTTTTTATTTTATTCAAAAATAAGTACAAGCATATACATCAGAGTTTTCACCGAAGCTAACCCTTACACACATTTCAGCGCTACACACAAATGGCTTTTCACTCGTGATTATACCAACAAGTCCAGTGTTCTCATCAAGAACCTGCTCTCCCTTAACCATTTTATCCAATTTGTCTTTGAACCGATAACTGGTGAATACCTTCAGCTCTTTGCCGGCAGATTCATAACCTAACAATCCGGTTTGAAGTCCATCTACTAATTTGATAACCTTATCTTCTATATCTCTCCGAGATATAACTTTCTCAAAAGTTATTTCCTGCACACATACGTCAGGGAAACTCTTCTTAAAATCTTGCTTTTTCATTTTAGTCCTTTCTTTATTGTTATACGTTAAATATAATATCCACTATAATCAGGATGATTACTTTCCAAAACAGCTTTCATTGCATCCCGAACATTATCAAAGTAACCTAAAGAAACAGCATCTGAACCTGTTTCCTCATCGTATGGAGTAGGATAACCTGCTTCAATTTTTCCTCTACTTTCACCGACAATTACTTCATGAACCCATCCATAAATGTTTGTTTTCCATTCATCAAACATTATGCTTTTCCCCATAATATACTCAACTTTTATCAAGTCATAGTCATTAGGATAGTTAGCATTCTGGTCCCAATAAGATTCTGAATTGTCAACTGTTATTTTGTTCATTCCTTATTAGTTATTAATCAATTATTTCAAATATAACTTTTACTTTTTTACAGCGATAGCCCCTCTTATACCATTGCTTCCATGTACGGGAACACCCCTTACACCATTCTTTAATGCAGAAACTTTTGAAATATTTCTGCGTATTCATTACAATAAGGCCATCAGGATAAACGATAACGTACATTATATCTTCACGCATATCGGCTCCTTTCTTAAATTGATTTGAATTATTTTTCTTCTGATAATTTCTTTCCGCAAAACGGGCAAAAAGGATAAGCAATAGATATAGTACTCTCCATTTTATTAAATGTACCATCTTTTTTCTTTTTTCGGTAGGTAGCCTCTATTACGGGTTTCTTTTCAAAAGACGGCATGGCGTACATATAATTTAAAGATGCTTCCGGGTCACCAGTCTTTTCTTTCAAATTCGCTTCTACTTTATCAAAACAGTCACACATATTTCGTTATGCTCGCCTATACAACATTAGGTTCAAGTTTAATTTATACTCTAAATGATTCTTTTACTTTTTTCAATGCATCTATCAGTTCGTCTACCTGTTTTTCATTGAAAAAGTCCACGTATGCTTCTGAACCGTCTTCAAAAGGCTCATTCTCACTGTCATATATCTGCATTTGAGCACTGGATGGGAACATTTTACTTTCGGATTTCGTATAGCCCAATAATGCTATATGTTTGGCATAGCCAACAGGTACTATTTCTTTTACTTCTTTACTCATATATATATTTTTATTAGTTAATTTTCACCCAGATACGAGAACCTGGTAAATCTGATTTAGCTGACATAACATGAAATGCTAATACTCTTTTCACATCTACGCGGTTCCCTTTGATTGTTCCCTTAACTTTTTCAGCACTCACAAAATAAGTGTATTCACGTTCACCGTTTAGATGTTTGTTAAGAGCTTCTTTTGCGTCAGATTCCTCTTTAAAAACATCATAAGAATATGCGTTATAGGTCCGTTCTCCATCCAATTTAAATTGTAGCTGATAAAAGACTTCATTTGTTTCTTTATCAAAAGATTTTCCTATTCTTATCTTCATTTCTAATTAGTTAGGAATTAATTTTTGATAAAATAAAATCAGCTAATTCTTGCGTTTCTTTTTTGGTTTCTTGTTCTTGAACTTGACAAATGAACCTCTTTATATTAAAGAACGTACCATCAAATGAACCTTCAATAATATAAGTGCCTTTACGATCTGTCTCTTTTACAAATTTTGTTTTCATTTTTATTCATTATTGATTAGTAGTTAGTTATACTGCTCTTTCTTTCTCATCCCACGGGTTAAAGTCTTCCTCTATGGGGATTTCTTCTTCGTGATAATGCTTCATATTAATTAGTTATGGAGTAATCACTTTATTAGCTATGTGAGTATTCCACTCCTTCTCTATGTTAGATAAAGCCGCCATGACTCTACCGAACAATACTGCCGGTATCTCATCACAGCAAGGGTCTATAAAAGACACATATCCTTTTTCATCAATTCGATACCGTATTAAAAGCTGCTTACGGTCATCTGTACTTTTCTTCTTACTCATATCCACTTGTTTATGGAAGAACGTAAGGTATTCTATTCAGGTAAAAGACTTTTATATTGTGTTTTTTCACAAATACAGGTGTCAACCACTCTGGCTCCTCTTGAAAGGTACACAGGACATGTGTCAAATTGTAAGCGGTATCCTTCGATAATATTTGCTTTATAAACTTATGATCATGGAATCCATCGAAGGCGATTCGCTCACAAAACTCCACCGCTTCTTTTATTAATTGTTTTTCTGCATCTGGATACAGGATAACACCTCTATTTTGTGAAACGATAGCCTTTGTTAAATACGTTTTTCCGTTACACGTACTACCTATAAAAATTATTTTTTCCATCATTTTTATTTCCGTATTGAGGGTTATTGCATTGCTTCGTCAAAATAGCCTATTGCATCTTCAAGTGAGGAATAAGCCGAATCAAGATTATCAACTGTTTCTGACATTTTTTCACCCTTCTCACCATTTTGTAGTGATTCAGGGAGGTTGTCATAAGCTTCTTGTTCTTCATCCTTTATTTCTTCAATTTCAGTCTGTAGGTCCATCAGTTGATCCCTGATGTCCTGAATCCTTTTTCGCCTATCTTTATTCATATTTTAGTTTTTAAAAGCTCCTTAGATAATCTTTCCATCTTCTGAAGAACATAAAGTAATCACTCCAACCACATCATTCAGCTGCACGTTCTGAAAGAACAGACAACCCATATTAGCATCACCATACGAGGTAAGACTTACCAGATTCTTACCAAAGGCCTGTTCCAGCCGATCAAGAAAAATAGGGTTTGACGTTGGCAGGAAGTTAACCAATACTTTAACCCCACCTTTTTTGCAATCATACACATTCGCTTCCTGACCATTGCCAATGAGAACCCTTTGCTGATGCATGGTTATATCCGGAAACAACCTTTTGGCTGCACCTTCACTGTAAATGACATTAGCGTAATTCTTAGTGATCTTACACGATAACAGCACAACGCTGTTCGGAAGAAGGCTACGAACTTCTTTCGCTGACATTTCTTTGTTAATCCGGAGCTGTAGCTTTACGGCATCCGGAAATAACTTCTGTGCTTGTTCAATGTTCCTCAGTTCCATTTTCGTCTCTATTAAAAATTAGTACTCCAGTGACCTCTTCCATTTTATCTTTCGCCAGTTCCGGGATTCGAACCAATCCGCTCCGCCAGTTATTGAAAGTATAAATAGGAACTTTGCATTCATCAGCTAATTTCTTAGCCATTTCAGGTGATTCACACACCGGTAAGCTACGCAGATATGTACGTAGAGCCATACCATCATTTCTCCTTTTCAATTTTTTTTCCGCCATATTTATATTAATATTAGATTTTTATTATTAGATTTATAGTGCAAATATACACTTATATTATAAATATATACTTTTAGTATAGTTAATATATGTTACAATATATACTTTAATTACATACTGCATGGCTAATTTCATATTAATCAGAGATTTATCTGACAAGAGAGGCATTACCCTTAGAGAACTGGCAAAACAGGTAGATCTTACAGAGGGAGCTATTCAAAAAATAATAGCAACAGGAAGTACCAAGACATCAACTTTGGAAGTAATAGCTCACGTATTGGAAGTACATCCTGGTATCTTTTTCGATGGTTATACTCCTACTACTAACCAATCAATAGCAAATGGGAACGGCTGTGCATCTTCCATATATGGAAATGCTTCAACCGGATCAATCAATGATAATGGAAAAGACAAGGATAAAGAAATAGAGCATCTAAAAGAATTGCTAAAAGAGAAAGAAAGAACGATTCAAATTCTCATGGGAAAAAAATAGTCTGAAAAGACTTCAGAGAGGTTAATCGATAAATATCAACATATTACATAGTCCTTACAGTTCTTTAACCGGGACGAAATCGGGACGTAAATATGAAATATAAGAATTTATTTTATTTAATAATCAGCACTTTAACAAAGCAGATACGTCGCCAATAAGTCTTGTCATCCCGACTACCGATAAAGCATTGATAATCGCAAGGTTATCGATGCTTTTTGCTTTTTTACGAGTTTCCACCTAATGGTGTGGTTGACGCTGTGGTTGACGCGAAAATTACCCATTGGTGTAAACCATAGTGCAAACCGCTACCCCTATTTACGCAAACCCTACTTTTAATTATGAAACAAATGATTA
>ERZ827492.212-NODE-212-length-60845-cov-8.945583_pt1 | contig 60845 bp, 53 predicted proteins | sample MGYA00519704_ERZ827492 | MGnify/ENA primary metagenome ERZ827492 (study PRJEB31778, sample SAMEA3449325) | human gut metagenome | biome: human gut; feature: human-associated habitat; material: faeces | place: United Kingdom | collected 2010/2012 ... | reverse complement strand
GAAATTTATGGGAATGGACAGAAGAAATTGCGAATGATTTATCAAATAATTACTATATGCTTCGAGGTGGTTCTTTCGGCGTCGACTATGCGAGTCGTCCTGCTTGTTACCGTATATCTGATTTAGCCCTTGGTACTTACACAAGCTTCGGTTTTCGTCCAGTACTTTTTATTAAGTAGCAACAACCCAACTAGCAACAATGCAACCAAAAATACAAATTATTAGAAGTTTATAGATAAAATATAAGGAAAAGCAAGAAAAATATTCTTGTTTTTCCTTTTTAAATCATAGAGCTAAAGCTACTACATAATAGCTTTTACTTAACTACATTACATTCACATAAAAAATAAAAAACAAAATCAAGTAACAATCAAAACAAAAAATTTCGCTAAAAAGTTGCATAATTTTAACAATAAGAGTATAATAGAAAAAGAACAATAATAAACATATAAAAAAAGAAATAAAAGAGAGGTAAAAAAATGGAATATATGTATATACTAAGAGAAGCATTAGTCTGGGTAATAACAATATTTTGGTTATATCAAATAGGAATAAGCTTATGCTCACTAGTAAAACTAAAAGAAAAACCATTAAAAGTAAAAAAAGACCACAAATTTATGGCAATAATACCAGCACACAATGAAGAAGCAGTAGTTGGAAACTTAATAGAAAGTTTAAAAAATCAAACATACAATAAAGAATTATATGATATATACGTAATTGCAGATAACTGTACAGATAACACAGCAAGAATTGCAAGAGATGCAGGAGCAATAGTATATGAAAGATTTGATGAAACCAAAAAAACAAAAGGTTATGCACTAGACTGGTTTTTACAACAAAAAATAGAAGAAAATGCGGACTATGATGCATTATTTATATTTGATGCCGACAATATTGTTGATAAAGATTTCATTAAAAACATGAACAAACATCTTTGCCAAGGAGAAGATGTAGTTCAAGGTTATAGAGATATAAAAAATCCAACAGATAACTGGATAACATCAGGTTATGCATTATTCTATTGGACAATGCATAGATTTTATCATTTAGCAAGATATAATTTAGGATTATCACCAATGCTAAATGGAACAGGATTTATGGTAAAATTCGATATTATAAAAGAAATGGGTGGATGGAAAACAGTAACATTAACAGAAGATATTGAATTTTCATTACAAAGAATAATAAAAGGTAAAAAACTTGGTTGGGCAACAGATGCAATAGTATATGATGAACAACCAACAGGATTTAAACAAAGTTGGTCACAAAGAAGCAGATGGACAGTTGGACATATGCAATGTATGAAAGAATATACAAACAAATTAGCAGAAGCAGCAAAAGATAGAAAAACAATGCTTAACTTTGATGGGTTCTTATATATAATAGGAAGTATACCAATGTTCATATTAACAATTGTTTTACTACTTTCAAATGTTCTAATATACTTTGGAGATGGAATGACACAAATGGAATTATTTATTAACATATTAAAATACTTAGTTCCAACCTTTGTATTACCATCATTAACAGCAGCATTTGTTATGTATTTAGATGGAAAACCAATAAAACCAATGATTAAAGGATTTTTTACATATCCATTATTCATGGGTTCATGGATTGCAATAAACTTTAAATGTTTATTTAAAAGAGAAACAAGTTGGGAAAAAATCGAGCATAAAAGAAGTATTAAAATTACAGACATGAATGAAGAAAATCAAGAAGAGGAAAAAATAGTGGAAAAAGTGTAAAAAATATTTGAAAAAGCTTGCATTTTTACCAGAAATTGGGTATAATATTAATATAACATACGAGACGTTAAAAGAGTGGGAACAAATCCCACTCTTAACTTTTGGAAATAAAGGAGGTAAAAAGTGGCAAATATAGAAGAAAGAGTAGAAAAACTAATAGAACCTATCATAGAAAAAATAGGATATGAGCTATATGATGTTGAATATGCAAAAGAAGGAAAAAACTATTTCCTAAGAATTTTTATAGATTCTGAAAAAGGAATAGATTTAAACGATTGCGAAAAAGTAAATGATGCCATTACAGACATACTAGATGAAGAAAACTACATAAAAGAACAATATTTCTTAGAAGTCTCTTCACCAGGAATAGAAAAAGTATTAAGAAAAGAAAAACACTTAGAAAAAAATATTGGAACAGAAATAAGTGTAAAATTATTTAAAAAAGATGAAAATGGAAAAAAAGAATATAAAGGAACATTAGAAGATTTTGATGAAAAATATATAAAAATAAAAGAAGAAAATCAAGAATTCAAAATAGAAAGAAAAAATATATCACAAATAAAAACAGTTTATAATTGGGATTAATAAAACCAACAAATAAAAACAGTTTATAATTGGGATTAATAAAACCAAAAAAATAAAATGATTAAAAATCAAAGAGGAGGAATAAAAATGAAAGCTATTGATAACAAAGAATTAATATTAGCGTTAGAAGAACTAGAAAAGGAAAAAGGTATAAAAAAAGAATACGTATTAGAATCAATAGAAACAGCATTAGTTACAGCATATAAAAGAAATTTTGATGCATTAGAAAATGTAAAAGTAGACATAGACCATAATACAGGAGCAACACACATTTATTCAATAAAAGAAGTAATGGAAAGAGCAAATGATGATGCATTAGAAATCAGTTTAGAAGATGCACACAAAATAAACAAAGACTTAAAAATAGGAGACTCAGTAGAAGTAGAAATAGTACCAAAAGACTTTGGTAGAATAGCAGCGCAAACAGCAAAACAAGTAATAGTTCAAAAATTAAGAGAAGTTGAAAGAGACATAGTATTTGACGAATATAGCCAAAGAAAAGGAGAAATAGTTTCAGGTATAATTCAAAAAGCAGACAAAAATATTGTAATAATGGATTTAGGAAAATTAGAAGGAATAATGCTAGCAAAAGAAAAAATGCCAACCGAAAACTATAGAGTAAATGATAAAATAAAAGCATATATAGTAGATGTTGAAAGAGGACTAAAAGGGGCACCACAAGTAATGGTATCTAGAAGTCATCCAGACTTTGTTAGAAAATTATTAGAATTTGAAATACCAGAAATCTATGAAGGACTAATAGAAATAAAAGCAGTATCACGTGACCCAGGTTACAGAAGTAAAGTTGCAGTATATTCACAAGACCCTAACATAGATCCAGTTGGTTCATGTGTAGGTTCAAAAGGAGTAAGAATTCAAAATGTAATAAATGAATTACATGGAGAAAAAATAGATGTAATTGAATGGGATGAAGACCCAAGTGTATTTATAGCAGCAGCATTATTACCAGCACAAATATTAGCAGTTGATATAAAAGAAAACGAAAAATTTGCAGAAGTAATAGTACCAGATGACCAATTATCATTAGCAATTGGAAAATCAGGACAAAATGCAAGACTTGCAGCAAAACTTACAAATTGGAAAATTGATATAAAATCAGAATCACAATACAGAGAATTTTTAGAACAAAATGCTAAAAACGAAGAAGATGGAAATGAATAATATTCGTGATAAATATTTAATTCTAAACATAAATTAGAAAGAAAGGTGTATGTTAAATGAAAAAACAACCACAAAGAACTTGTATGGGATGTAATGAAAAAAAAGACAAAAATTTACTAATTAGAATTGTAAAAAATCAAAATGGAGAAATATCAATAGATAGAACTGGAAAAAAAGAAGGACGCGGAGCATATATCTGTGATGACGAAAAATGTTTAGAAAAATTAATAAAAAGCAAAAGACTTGAAAGAATATTTGAAATGAGTATATCACAAGAAATTTATGATAGTTTAAGAGGTGTAATTATTGATAAATAATAATATATTAGGATTAATAGGCCTAGCTATGAAAGCTGGAAAAATAAGCTTTGGAGCAGATAGTGTTGAAGAAGACTGTAAAAAAGGAAAAATACATTTATTAATAATTGCACAAGATGCTTCAGAAAGAACACAAAAAAAATTTAAAGAAATTAGTGAAAATTATAATATCGAATTAATAATAGATAGCAATATTGAACAACTAAGCAAAACAATAGGAAAATCAAACAAAGCAATATTAGGAATAAAAGATAGAAATTTTGCAAAATCAATTCAAAAAAAATATAATGGGGGTGATATTATTGGGTAAGATTAAAATATATGAAATAGCAAAAAAACTAAACTTAACCAGTAAAGAAGTATTAGAAATGGCGCAAAAATTAAATATCGATGTAAAAAGTCATATGAGCGGTGTAGAAGAGGAAGAAGCAAAAAAAATAGAGGCTCAATTAACAAATAATTCAAATGAAAAAACAAAAAACTCTACAAAAACAACAAAAAAAGAAGAAAAATCACCTGTTATAATAAGAAGAGAAGTTATTATAGAAGAAGAGAATAAAAAGCAAGAAGTAAAAAAAGAAGAAAAAACTAACAATGGTGTAGGATTTGTGGAAAGAAAACAAAATAATAATTACAATATTGTATACAGAAACAAACCCAATAAACCAAAAACAGTTAGTGAATTATTTGGAATAAAAAAAGAAGAACCAAAAGCAGAAAAAATAGAGAAAGTTGAAAAAGTCGAAAAGGCAGAACAAGGGGAAAATAATCAAAAAATGCAAAAAGAAGCAGAAACAAAAAATACAGTAATTGAACAAAAAACAGAAAATAGAGAAAGAAATAATAGAAAAGATAATAGACCAGAAAATAATAGATTTGACAGAAATGATAGAAATGAAAGAAACAATAATTACAATAATCGTAATAATGGAAATAGACAAAATAATTTTAACAATTCTGGTAGACAACAAAATAATTATAATAACGAAAATAGAAATAATTTTGGAAGAAATAACAACAATAACAATTACAAAAATTATAATAGTTCTAATAATAATGGAAACAATAATTTTAGAAAAAATAATAACAGAAATAATTATGAAAACAATGGAAATGTTAACGGAAATGGTGGAAATAGATTTAATAATAGAAGACCATTAGATGAAAAAGGTATTGAAAAAAATATCAAAAACATTATGTCTGTTGAAACAGCTGAAAAAGAAATTGTTAGAGAATACAATAAAAATATAGACAAACAAAAAAATAATAATAAATTTGATGAAAACAAAACAAACAAAAAATCAAAAAATAGAAAAAATCAAAATTCAAGTTTTGATGAAGGAAAATTAAAATCATTAAAACAAACAAGTAAATTATCAAATATGTTCGAAGAACAAGATGGAGGAATGTTAGACTATTATGATTTAACAACTCAAAGAGGAAGAAAAGGCAAAAAGAAACCAGTAAAAAATGAAGAAAGAAACAAACAAAAAATATTTGAATTAACAGAAATAGAAATTCCAGAAACAATAACAGTAAAAGACTTAGCTGCTGAAATGAAAAAAACAACAGCAGAAGTAATCAAAAAATTATTAGGTTATGGAATAATGGCTACAATAAATCAAGATTTAGATTTTGATACAGCTTTCTTAGTTGCTGGAGAATTTGGAATAACAGCTAAAAAGAAAGAAACAGTAACAGATGAAGATATTTTATTTGATGATTCTGAAGATAAAGAAGAAGACTTAGAAGTAAGACCACCAGTTGTTGTTGTTATGGGACACGTAGACCATGGTAAAACATCACTATTAGACACAATAAGAAAAACAAATGTAATAGGTGGAGAAGCAGGTGGAATTACACAAGCAATAGGTGCATATAAAGTAAAAGTAAATGATAGAGAAATAACATTCTTAGACACACCAGGACACGAAGCATTTACAGCAATGAGAGCTAGAGGTGCACAAATTACAGATATAGCAATATTAGTAGTAGCAGCAAATGATGGAATAATGCCACAAACAGTAGAAGCTATAAACCATGCTAAATCAGCTGGAATACCAATAATTGTAGCAATAAACAAAATAGACTTACCAGATGCAAATGTTGATAAAGTAAAACAAGAATTAATGAAATACGAATTAGTACCAGAAGAATGGGGAGGAGACACAATATGTGTTCCAATATCTGCTAAAAACAATACAAACATAGACCAATTATTAGAAATGGTATTATTAGAAGCAGATGTATTAGAATTAAAAGCAAATCCTCATAAACAATCAAAAGGTGTTGTTATAGAAGCAAGACTAGATAAATCAAAAGGTGCTATTGCAACAATGCTTGTACAAAGAGGAACACTAGATGTTGGAGATACAATAATAGTTGGTTCATCAATTGGTAGAATAAGAGCAATGGCTAACGAAAATGGAAAAAGAGTAAAATCAGCTGGACCATCAACACCAGTAGAAATAATGGGACTAACAGAAGTACCAGAAGCAGGAGATATTTTCTATGAAGTAAAAGATGAAAAAACAGCAAAACACTTAATAGAAAAGAGAAAACGTGAAGCTAGAGAACATTCAATCAATAATGGAACAAAAGTAACATTAGACAACCTATTCAGCCAAATGGAAGAAGGAAACTTGAAAACTCTAAACTTAATAGTAAAAGCAGATGTACAAGGATCTGTAGAAGCAATAAAACAATCAATGGAAAAACTACAAAATGAAGAGGTAAGAGTAAAAGTTATACATGCGGCAGCAGGAGCAGTAAACGAATCAGATGTTACACTAGCAAAAGTATCAAATGCAATAATAATAGCATTCAATGTTAGACCAAATCAAACAGCAAAAGACATGGCAGACAAAGAAGAGGTAGAAATAAAACAATATTCAGTAATTTATCAAGCAATAGAAGAAGTTGAAGCTGCAATGAAAGGAATGTTAGACCCTAAATACGAAGAAAAAGTAATAGGAACAGCAGAAGTAAGACAAACATTCAAGATTTCAAATGTAGGAACAATAGCTGGAGCATATGTATTAACAGGAAAAGTAGAAAGAAATGCCGGAGTTAGAATAATAAGAGAAAATGTTGTTATTCACGAAGGAAAATTAGCAACATTAAAAAGATTTAAAGATGATGCAAAAGAAGTATCAAAAGGATTTGAATGTGGTATTCAAATAGAAAGCTACAATGACATCAAAGAAGGAGACATCATTGAAGCATATGTTATGGAAGAAATAAAAAGATAGGGAGAAGGGAAAAGGGGACACCCTTTTTTTCCCTATCAAAAAATCCCTATTTATAAAATATAAAAGGAGGTAAAATAATGCCTAATAGAAACAATAATAGAATGGGACGTATAGATGAAGAATATAGAAAAGAATTAAGTCAAATAATCTCATATGATTTAAAAAATCCAAATGTAACAGGAATGATAAGTGTTACAAAAGTAAAAGTAACAACTGACCTAAAATATGCAAAAGTATATGTAAGTATATTAAACTCAAAAAACATAAAAGAAACAATGGATGGCTTAAAAAAATCATCAGGATTCATAAGAAGCGAACTTGCAAAAAGAATAAATTTAAGAAATACTCCAGAATTAATCTTTGAAATAGATGATTCAATAGAATACGGAGCAAAAATAGACTCAATATTAAAAGAAATATTACCAGAAGAAAGGAAATAAAAATGACTCTAGATAATATATTAGAAGAAATAAAAAAAGCAGAAAAGATAGTAATATTAGCTCATGAAACTCCTGATGGAGATGCAATAGGAAGTTGTCTAGCAATGAATTTAGCTGTAAAAGCATTAGGAAAATGTGCAGATGTTGTAATAAAAGAATTTCCAAGAGTATTTGACTTTTTACCAGGAAGAGATGAAGTTAAAACAGAATCAAATGTTGAACAATATGATTTAGCAATAGCATTAGACTGTGCAGATTTAAAAAGATTAGTTGGTAGCGAATATTTTGAAGAAGCAAAACAAACAATAGTCATAGACCATCATGGAAGTAACAAAATGTTTGGAGACATAAACTTTGTAAATCCAGTAGCACCAGCATGTTGCCAAATTTTAATAGGAATGTTCGAATACTTTGGAATTGATATAAACAAAGAATTAGGAACATGTATTTTAACAGGAATAATAACAGACACAGGTGGTTTCAAATACCCTGGAGTAACAGCCGAAACTTTTGAATTTACAGCTGAATTATTGGGCAAAGGAGTAAATGTTTCAGACATCTATAAAAGAGTTCTACAAACAAAAACAAAAGCTAATTTTGAATTAATGAAAAGAACTTTAAATAGAATGGAAATATTAGAAGACGGAAAAGTTACATTTACATATGTTACAAATCAAGATTTAAAAGAGGTTAATGCTGGGATAGGAGACCACGAAGGATTAGTTGAACTTGGTAGAGATATAGAAGGTGTAGAAGTTTCTATATTTATTAGAGAAAAAGATGATGCAGAAAATACCTACAAGGTATCAATGAGATCAAATAATTACATAAATGTTTCTGATGTTTGCTTAATGTTTGGCGGTGGAGGACACCAAAGAGCAGCAGGAGCAACAGCACAAGGAACAATTGAAGAAGTAAAAGAAAAATTATTAAAAGAAATAAGGAAAGTATTAAAATAATGAATGGAATTTTAATAATTAATAAAGAAAAAGGATGTACATCACACGATATTGTGTATAAAGTAAAAAAAATATTTAATGAAAAAGTAGGACATACTGGAACTTTAGACCCCTTAGCCGAAGGGGTTTTACCCATATTAATTGGAAAAGGAACTTTATGTTCTAAATATTTAATCAACCATGATAAAAAATACGTAGTAAATTTAGCATTAGGACAAAAAACAGAAACAGCAGATTTAGAAGGAAAAATAATAGAAGAAAAAAACATTCCTGATAAAAGTTTAACACAAAGCAAAATAGAAAAAGTATTAAAAAGCTTTATAGGAAAACAACAACAAATGCCACCAATATATTCAGCGATAAAAGTGAATGGTAAAAAACTATACGAATATGCTAGAAAAGGACAAAATGTAGAAATAAAACCTAGAGAAATAGAAATATATGATATCAAATTAATGAATATAGATGCTCAAAAAAAGCAAATACAATTTGAAGTATTTTGTGGAAAAGGAACATATATAAGAAGCTTGTGCGAAGATATAGCAGAAAAGCTAGAAACAGTAGGCTATATGGAAAGTTTAAAAAGAATTCAAGTAGGAGACTTTAAAATAGAAGAAAGCTCAAAAATACAAGAATTAGAAGAAAATAAAGAAGATACAAAATACTTAGAAAGTAAAATAATATCTGTAGAAGAAATCTTTAAAAACAAAGAAAAAATAAAATTAGATGACAAAAAAATGCAATTATTCTTGAATGGAGTAAAAATAACACAAAATCAAGAAAATGACATCTACAGAATTTATGATAAAAATGAAAAATTTATAGGAATTGGAATAGTACAAGACAAATTATTAAAAAGAGATATTATATTAGATTAATAAAATAAAAAAACACTTCATATACTTAAATAAAAAAGATATGAGGTGTTTTTATGTTTTATATTCAAAAAAATGACAAGCCTAACTGTATAGAGAAAACTTTCAACATAATAAAAATGCAAGAAAATAAGCTATTTTTACCAATAACAGCAAAGACAAGTGAAAAACAAATAGAAAAATTAGCACAAAAAACCAAAAAGATTATATCAAAATATTCTAATAGCAAAAAAATAGTAATAAGCAAAAATTTACAAGAAGAAATTACATACATAAATTATTTAAATTCATATGGGTTAGACATTTCAGATGGAAGATGGCTTTACGAAATATTAGCTACAGATATAATCAAATACATAATAGAAAAGAAAAAAATCAAAAAAGAAGAAACAATAATATCAATTTTAATAAATGACTTAACAGAAATAGAACTAGAAAATATCAAAATACTAGCAGAAAATTATAAAAATTTAAATATAGTCACAAATCATATTGAAAAGTTTAAAAAATTAGAAGATAAATTTATGGAAAACGGAATAATGATAACAATTAGTAATAATAAAAAGAAATGTTTAATGAAATCAAAAATAATACTTAATATTGATTTTCCAAACGAACTGATAAACAAATATATGATAAAAGATGATGCAATAATCATAAATGTTCCAGGAAAAGCAAAAATAAATAGAAAAAGGTTTAATGGATTGATGGTTAATAATTATGAAATCGATTTTAGAGATGATATAAAAAGTGAAGAAAATTTGCTTGGAGATGAATTTTATTTGAGAGATGTGTATGAGTCAAGGCTTTATAAAAAACAAACTTTTAGTGATATAAGAAATATCTTAAAAAAAGATGGAGTTAATATTAAAAAAGTTTATTTAAGTAATAGTGTTTTGTGACCAAGAAAGAGGTTGTTTAAAAATTTTCATAAAAGTCTTTCATTTTTATAAAAAGTATAATATAATAAGTGTATTAAATGATTGGCAAGGAGGTATAAAAAATGCCAAATAAAAATAGTAAGAAAAGTACAAAAAGAACAAGCCAAAATAAAAATGTAAAAACTAAAAAACAAGATACAACAAATAAATCTACAAATAGCAAAAAGAGTAAAAATGTAAAGAAACAACATCCAAAGTTAAAACTTGCTTTGAAAATATTATTAGTAATATTTTTACTTTTATGTGTAGTTGGAGCAGGAATTATTGCAGCAATGATGTTTGGACTATTTGGAGATGATTTTGATATAACTAAAGAGGAATTAACAATAGGTGTATCTAATAGTATAGTATTAGATAAAGATGGAAATGAAATTGCTAATTTAAGTAGTGATGAAAAAAGAAAAGTAATTAGTTTAAGTGAAATGCCTGACTATTTACCAAAGGCATATATAGCAATTGAAGATAAAAGATTTTACAGTCATAGTGGAGTTGATTTTAAAAGAACTTTTGGAGCTATATTAGGCGTTGCAACAGGAACTGATAGAGGTGGAGGAAGTTCAATTACTCAACAATTAGTAAAAAATATAACAGATGAAAAAGCAAGATCAGGATTAGCTGGAATTATAAGAAAAATGAAAGAATGGTCAAAAGCTGTACAAGTTGAAAGAATGATATCAAAAGACCAAATTCTAGAATTATATTTAAATGTAATATTTGTTGGTGGAGATAATATTCACGGTGTAGAGCTTGGAGCAACATATTATTTCGATAAAAGTGCGAAAGACTTAGATTTAGCAGAATGTGCATTTTTAGCAGGAATTAACAATTCACCAAATAAATATAATCCATATGATTCAGAAAAAGACCATTCAGAACTAATAAAATCAAGAACTTTAACAGTATTAAAAGAAATGAAATCACAAGGTTATATAACAAATGAAGATGAATATAATGCAGCAGTTGCAAAAGTAGAAGCTGGACTTACATTTAAAAAGGGAAATACAGCTAGTACATATTCATATTCATACCATACACAAGCAGCAGTAGAACAAGTTGTAGAACAAGTGATAAAAGAAAAAGGCTTATCAGAAGACTTTGCTAGAAAATATGTATATAGTAGTGGATTAAAAATATACTCAACACAAGACACAACAATACAAGCAAGAGTCGAAGAGGAAACTAAAAAAACAAAATATGTTGTATCTGGAAAAGAAAAAGACCCTAAAACAAATGAATTAAAAAATGATCATACACAAGCGGCTTTTGTAATAATTGACCATTCAACAGGTTATGTAGTAGGATGTTCAGGTGGATTAGGAGAAAGACAAGGGTCAACATTAAATAGAGTAACTCAATCTGTAAGACAACCAGGGTCTTCAATAAAACCAATAGCAGATATAGCACCAGCATTACAAGAAAAAGTAATAACACCAGCAACAGTATATGATGATGTATTAACAGAATTTGGAGGAAATTACCATCCAAAAGATGATGGTGGTAAATATAAAGGTTTAATAAATATAAGACAAATAATAGCATATTCTCAAAACGTACCAGAAGTGAAAATAATGAGGGAGCTAACACCAGGAAAATCAATAGATTATTTAAGAAAATTTGGAATTACATCATTATATAAATCTGGTGAAAATAAAGACAAAAATGATGAACATTTATCACTTGCAATAGGTGGTATTTCAGATGGTATAAGTCCATTACAAATGGCAGCAGCATATGCAGCTATAGCAAATGATGGAGTTTATATTACACCAACTTTCTATACCAAAGTTACAGATGCATCAGGAACAGTAGTATTAACACCAACACAAGAAAAAACAAGAGTGATATCAGAGCAAAATGCATATCTAGTAAAATCAATATTAAAAGAACCAGTAAACTACGGAACAGCAACATATTGCAGAATAAATGGAATAGATGTTGCAGCCAAAACAGGAACAACAGATCATAGTTATGATAGATGGCTATGTGGATTTACACCATATTATGCAGCAGCTTGTTGGTTTGGATATGACAGACAAGAAGAAGTAAAATGGAGTGGAACAAACCCAGCAGGTTTGATATGGTCAAATATAATGAAAGATGTACATTCAACATTAGAAAATAAAACATTTGCTAGACCAAGTGGAATAGTAGAAGCAAAAGTATGCAAAGTAACAGGTTGTTTGGCAGTTGAATCTTGTACAGATACATATACAGAAATGTTCACTCAAGATAATTTACCATCAAAATGTGAAGGACACGGAACACAAAGAGTATGTACAGAATCTGGAAAGTTAGCAAATGAATATTGTCCAGCAGACAAGGTTCAAACACAAAGCTACGGAGGAACAGTTCCAAAAGAAAAATTAGGATTATGGAAAGCAGTAGGAGCATCTTCAAAAACAGGAAATGAAAAAATAGAAGAAACATGTACAATACATAAAAAGCCTGAAGAAAAGCCACAAAATACTGTAACTAATACAAATACAACAAATACAGCGACAGGAAATACGACAAATACTAATTCAACTAATGGAAAAAATACAACAGGAAATACTACTGGTACAACAAATACAGCAACAGGAAACACAACAAATGCAAATAAAACAGAAGAAAACAAGAAAAAATAAAAATATTAATGTCAAGTTATTTTAACTTAACACTATTATAGCTTGACATTATTGCATTAGGAGGAAAAATGGATTTATATTTTTATAACACATTAACAAAAAGAAAAGATTTATTTAAACCAATAAATCCAGAAGAAATAAGAATATACTCATGTGGACCAACAGTGTATAAAGATGCAACAATTGGAAATATGAGAACAAATATATTTCAAGATGTTTTAAGAAGAGTTTTACGTTATAATGGCTATAAAATAAAACATGCTATGAACATTACAGATGTTGGTCACTTAGTATCAGATGGTGATGAAGGTGAAGACAAAATGTTAAAATCAGCAAGAGAAGAACATAAAACACCATTACAAATAGCAGAACATTATACGAAATTATTCTTTGATGATTTAAAATCATTAAACATAGAAACACCAGAAATAGTATGTAAAGCAACAGATCATATAAAAGAAATGCTAGAATATGTAGAAAAATTAGTGGAAAATGGTTATGCTTATGAAACATCAACAGCAATTTACTTTGATGTTTCAAAGCTTGACAAATATCCAATATTAACAAACATAGATGTAGAAAATCAAAAAGCAGGTGCAAGAGTAAATGTTGACCCAGAAAAAAGAAATCCATATGATTTTGCATTATGGATAAAAGCACCAGAAAATCATTTAATGAAATGGGATAGCCCATGGGGACCAAGTTACCCAGGATGGCATATAGAATGTTCAGCAATGGGACAAAAATACTTAGGAGACCAATTTGATATACATACAGGAGGAATAGATTTAATACCAACACACCATGAAAACGAAATAGCACAAAGTAAAGGAAAATGTGGAAAAATACCAGCAAATTACTGGCTACATGGAGAATATCTATTAATAAATGGTGGAAAAATGTCAAAATCATTAGGAAATGTATATCTAGTAAAAGATATAAAAGAAAAAGGATATGACCCATTAGTATATAAATTATTTAGTTATTCATGCCACTACAGAAATAAACTAAACTTTACTTGGGAAGGAATAGACTCTGCATCAAAATCATTAGAAAGATTACGTAATAGTTATCAAACAAACCTAAACGGAACAGATGAATTATCAGATGAAGATAGAACAAAATTATCACAAATCGAAGAAAACTTCCATAAAGCAATAAATGATGACCTAAATATGCCACTTGCAATGAGCTTTGTATGGGAAGCAGCAAGATTTGAAAAGAAAAATCCAGAAGTTGCAAAATTATTATCTAAATTTGATACTGTTTTAGGAATTAAAATAGATGAAATAAATTCAAAAAAAGAAGAAATTCCACAAGAAATTTTAGATTTAGCAGAACAAAGAAAAATTGCAAGAGAGAATAAAGATTGGGCTAAGTCTGATGAATTAAGAGATTTAATTAATGAAAAAGGCTATGAAGTTAAAGATACAAAAAATGGCCAAGAAATTTATGGAAAATAAAATGTCAAAGGGGACGGCCTTTTTTGACATATTACAAAAATCAAAATAATAAAATAAAAGTTGTAAAAAAGGACGTCCCTTTTGACAACATAGGAGGAATAAAAATGGCAATATTATTACCAGGAGGAGCAGGATTTATAGGAAGTCATACTGCTGTAGAATTATTAAATAAAGGAAGAGAAATAGTTATAATAGACAACTTCTCAAATAGTACACCAAAAGCACTAGAAGCAATAAAAAAAATAACAGGAAAAGATTTTAAATTCTATGAAATGGATTATTTAGACAGAGAAAAATTAGAAAAAGTATTTGAGGAAAATAACATAGAAGCAGTAATGAACTTTGCAGGTTATAAAGCAGTTGGAGAATCAGTACAAAAACCAATAGAATATTATGAAAACAATATATCAGGAGCATTAGTATTATTAGATACAATGAGAAAATACGGATGCAAAAAATTTATATTTAGCTCATCAGCAACAGTATATGGAGAACCAGAAAAAATGCCAATAACAGAAGATACACCAACAGGAGGAACAACAAATCCATATGGAACAACAAAATTATTTATTGAACAAATATTAAAAGATATCTATAAATCAGATAACACATGGGACATATGCATATTAAGATACTTCAACCCAGTAGGAGCTCACGAGAGTGGACTAATAGGAGAAGAACCAAAAGGAATACCAAACAACTTAATGCCATATGTAGCAAGAGTTGCAGCAGGAACATTAAAAGAATTATCAGTATTTGGAAATGATTACAATACACCAGATGGAACAGGTGTAAGAGATTACATTCATGTTGTAGATTTAGCAAAAGGACATATAAAAGCATTAGAAAAGCTAGAAAAAGAACAAGAAGGATTATATATATATAATTTAGGAACAGGTCACGGAGTAAGTGTATTAGATATGGTTAAAGGATTTGAAAAAGCAACAGGAAAAGCAGTACCATACAAAATAGCACCACGTAGACAAGGAGATATTGCAACATGTTATGCTGACCCAACTAAAGCTAAAGAAGAATTAGGATGGAGTGCAGAAAAAAATATTGATGATATGTGTAAAGACAGTTGGAATTATATAGAAAAAAGCCAAAATTAATTAAGAAGTCAAGCTGAATAGTTTGACTTTTCTTGATATATAGACTATAATAATATATGTATTTTAAAGGATTTGGAGGAAATAAATTGAAAAATTTTAAACAAATAATAGCAAAACAAATATCAAAAACAATAAATATAGATGAACAAGAATTAACAAGTTATATAGAAACACCAAAAGATACTAAAAACGGTGACTATGCTTTTCCATGTTTTAGATTAGCAAAAGAATTAAGAAAAGCGCCACCAGTTATAGCAAATGAAATAAAAGAAAAAATAGAATTAACTGAAGAAATAGAAAAGGTAGAAGTAGCAGGAGGTTACTTAAATTTTTTCATAAATAAAACTGAATTAGCAGAAGAAGTACTAAAAGAAATTTCAAAAGCAGAACAATACGGAAAATCCGAATTAGGAAAAGAGAAAAACATAGTAATAGACTATTCAGCACCAAACATAGCAAAACAATTTCACATTGGGCATTTACGTTCAACAGTAATAGGTGGAGCTTTATACAATATATATAAATACCTAGGCTATAATGTAACAGGAGTAAACCACTTAGGTGATTATGGAACACAATTTGGAAAACTAATAGAAGGTTACAAAATGTGGGGAAAAGAATATGAAATAGAAAAAGACCCAATAAATGAATTAACAAAAATATATATCAGAATAAATGAAGCTTGCAAAGAAGATGAAAAAATATTAGAAAACTGCAGAAATAATTTTAAAAAATTAGAAGATGGAGACCAAGAATGTGTTGAAATTTGGAAAAAATTTAGAGAATTAAGTTTACAAGAATTTCAAAAAGTATATGATTTATTAGGAAGTAAATTCGATTCATGGAATGGAGAATCTTTCTATTCAGACAAAATGCCAGAAGTAATAGATATATTACAAAAAACAGGTAAATTAGTAGAATCACAAGGAGCAAAAATAATAGACTTAGAAGATAAAGGAATAAATACACCATGTATAATAGAAAAATCAAATGGTTCTACAACATATGCTACAAGAGATTTAGCAGCTATACTATATAGAGCAAGAACATATGACTTTGACAAAGCATTATATGTAACATCATATGAACAAGTATTACACTTTAAACAAGTATTTGAAGTAGCTAAACTATTAGGTCTAGATGAAAAATATACAAAAGGATTAGAACATGTATCATTTGGAATGGTATTATTACCAACAGGAAAAATGTCAACAAGAGAGGGTAATGTAATAAGATTAGATGAATTACTAAAAGAAGCAATTTCTAGAGCTAAAGAAATAATAGAACAAAAAAATCCAGAATTAGAAAATAAAGAAGATGTAGCAAAAAAAGTTGGTATAGGAGCAGTTATTTTTAACGACTTATCAGCATCAAGAATAAAAGATGAAGTATTTGATTGGGACACAATATTAAACTTCCAAGGAGAAACAGGACCATATATTCAATACACATATGTACGTACAAAAAGTGTATTAGAAAAAGCAGAATATTTACCAAAAATTGAAGAAGTAAAAACTGAAATGCTAACAGATGAATGTTCACAAGATATACTAAAATTAATATACAATTTCCAAGATATATTAGTTCAAGTAACAGAAAAGAATGAACCATCAATTTTAGCTAGATATTTAATAGATTTAGCAAAATCGTATAGCAGTTTCTATAATGAAAATAAAATAATTGTTGAAGATAAAGAAGTGCAAAATGCACGTGTATATTTAACATATGCAACATCTGAAGTTTTAAAGCAAGGAGCTAAATTATTAGGAATAGAAATGCCTGAAAAAATGTAAAAATAAGAGGAGTAGTAAAAATTACTACTCCCATTTTCATATTAATCTCCTCCGTCATGTTCCTTTTTCATAGTGCTCACCAACTTTCTATAATATGAAAAATTAATAGTTACTCAAAAAGTATAACAAAAAGTAATAAAAAAATCAATAAAAAAAGTGGAAACTCATAATTCCCACTTTTTTTTAATAAACTATTTTTTATCATCTTTCATAACTTCTTTTATAGCTCCTAAACTTGAAAGAGCACTAGTTGCTTCAAAAGGAATAAATACTTTATTAGCTTCACCATCAGCAACTTTTTCTAAAGCTTCAAGAGATTTTAATTGAACTAATTTTTCATCTGGATCTGATTTCTTAATAGCATCATAAACCATTTGAATTTCTTTAGCTTTAGCTTCAGCAACTTCTTTTATAGCTTGAGCTTCACCGGCTGCTCTAGTAATTCTAGCTTCTTTATCAGCTTCAGCTTCTAAGATAGCAGCTTGTTTTTTACCTTCAGCAATAGTAATTGCAGATTGTCTTTGAGCTTCAGATTCAAGAATTAAAGCTCTTTTATTTCTTTCTGCATTCATTTCTTTTTCCATTGCATCTCTGATATCAGCAGGTGGTGTAATATCTTTAATTTCAACTCTATCTATTTTACATCCCCATCTGTCAGTAGCTTCATCTAAAACAACTCTTAATTTATTATTAATACCATCTCTAGAACTAAATGTTTCATCTAAGTCCATTTTACCAATGATATCACGAATTGTTGTAATAGCTAAATATTCAATACCTTTCTTTAAGCTTTGAATTTCATAAACAGCTTTTGCTGGATCTGTTATTTGATAGAAAACAACAGTATCTATAGTAATTGTAACATTATCTTTTGTAATAACTCCTTGAGGTGGAACATCCATTGTTTGTTGTTTTAAACTAACAACACTTCTTACATGATCAAAAAATGGAATTATAATTGTAAGACCTGCATCAGCAACTTTATAAAATTTACCTAATCTTTCAATTATATAAACCTCAGATTGTTTAACGACTTTTATTGATTTGAATGCTATAACTAAAATAATAGCTAATAAAATTAATAAAAATACCATAATTAAATCCTCCTTATAAACTATATTTATTTTAACACTTAAAAATATTAAGTAATATAAAAAACTAAATTAAATTTTAGACTCTACTTTTTCAGAGTCAACAAGTTTTACAATAGCTTTAACACCATTAATTTTTAAAACTTCAACCTCTGAACCTTCTTTAATAATTTCATCATTTTCAGTTTCAGCAGACCAAACTTCACCATTCAATTTTATTTGACCAGAAGAGTGAATAGGGTCTATATCTTTTATAACTAAAGCTTTTTTACCAATTATGGAAAATACATTAGTATTTGTTTTTTTAACATCAACAAACTTTTTTACTAAAGGCTTAGTTGCTAGTATAAAAATAGTTGAAGTTATTAGAAATACAGTAGTTTGAATGATTATATTTGTAGTAAAAAAACTAACTATCATTGCAAATAAGGCTCCGATTCCAAACCAAAAAATTAAAAATCCTAAAGTGAAAATCTCACCTACAAAAAATAGTCCGGCAACGATTAGCCAAAATTGCCACATAAAAACCATCTCCAATCTTTTCCATACATTTATATTATACTATAAAAATTTAATTAATTCAACTGTAGACATTGTAATTTTATTAAAAAAATGATATATTAATACTATCATTTATAATAAAATATAAGGAGAGAAAAAATGAACCTAAGAAAAAATAAGGGAATAACAATGGTAGCTTTAGTAATAACAATAATAATCTTACTAATTCTAGCAGGAATATCAGTAACAGGAGTAATAAGAGGAATAGATGAAACAAACGAAAGCAGTGCAATATCACAATTAGAAATGGTTCAACATGCACTATTAGAAAGGAAAACAAAAGCAGACCTAACAAAAGAAACATTACCAGGAACAACTGCAGACTATACAGAACTTCAAAATCTAATAAATGAAATAAATATAAAAAGTTCAGCAAATATTACATTAAGAGGAAATAAAGAAGATTATAAAGAACTATCAACAGCAGATTTAAATGAACTAGGAATAGAAAAAGAAACAAATACTTTTATAGTAAATTATAAAACAGGAGAAGTAATAAACAAAACATTAAAAGTTACAAAAGCTGGAAGAGCTTTATATACATATGCAAAATAAATTAAGACTTGAGATAGGGAGTGTAAATTTGAATATTAAAGAAATTTTAGAAAACTCAAAATTAAATAAAGAGAATCTATATTATAATGAACCAATGGCAAAACATACATCATTTAAAATAGGTGGACCAGCAGATGTTTTTATAAAAGTAGATAATATAGAAGAATTAAAAGAAATACTAAAATTAAGTAAAGAAAATAAAATACCACTAACAATTATTGGAAATGGTAGTAACATACTAGTTACAGACAAAGGAATAAGAGGAATTACTGCAAAATTAAACTTAAAAGACATAAAAATAAAAAATGAAAATAATAAACAAATAATAAAAGTAGATGCTGGTGTTCCAGTAGGATTATTAGCACAAAAATTATTAAAAGAAGAAATTACAGGATTTGAAGAACTTTCTGGAATTCCGGGAACTATAGGTGGGGCAGTAATAATGAATGCTGGAGCACACGGAAAAGAATTAAAAGACATATTAAAAAAAGTTACTGCAATGGATTATAATGGAAATATACATGAATTTACAAATGAAGAATGTCTATTTTCGTATAGAAATAGTAGATTTCAAAAAGAAAAATATATAATTTTACAAGCAACTCTAGAATTAGAAAAAGGAAATTCTACAGAAATAAAAGAAAAAATGAATGAATATATGCAATTTAGAAAAGAAAAGCAACCAATAGAATATCCAAATGCAGGGAGTACATTTAAAAGAGGAGAGGATTTTGTAACAGCAAAATTAATTGATGAAGCAGGCTTGAAAGGCTACAAAGTTGGAGGAGCACAAGTATCAGAAAAACATGCAGGATTTATAGTAAATGTAGATAATGCAACAGCAAAAGATGTAATAGAACTAACAGATTACATAAAAGAAAAAATAGAAGAAAAATTTGGCAAAAAAATAAATTTAGAAATACAAATAATAGGAGAAAAATAAATTTTAAGTAGGGAATTTTGAAGGGAATGAATAAAATGAATGGATTTATGCAATGGTTTAAATCAAGCAATAAAATGAAAAGATGGATGTTTTTAATTTTAATTGGAATTATACTAATGTGTTATGGAATAGCAGAAACTTTAATATTAAAAGAAATGTCATTTGCAGAACTTGCAAAAATAATAGTAGTATTTGTAGCAGGATTTGTAGCAATAGTTCTAGGACTTGTATTTTTAAATAAAAGAACCTTAGAAGTATTAATCGAATCAACAGATGAAAGAATGAACGATACAAAAAATGTTAATGTAAAATCATTAATCTTCAATAAAAAAGTATATCATCAAGGACCAAATATTGTTGTAATAGGTGGAGGAACTGGATTAAATACAGTTCTTTCAGGATTAAAAAAATATACAGATAATTTAACAGCGATTGTAACAGTATCAGACTATGGAGAAGAAAAAACAGAATCAAGAAAAGAACTAAATAACTTACCAATAGATGATATAAAAGATAGTATGATAGCTTTATCTACTCAAGATGGAGAAATAGAAAAATTATTAAATTATAAATTTTTAGGTGGAAAATTGAATAATTTGACTTTTGCAGATATCTATTTTAAAGCAATGAGTGATGTGAATAAAGACTTTTCAGATTCAATAATAAAAAGCAATGAAGTATTAAATATTGTAGGAAAAGTAATACCTGTTACACTAGATGAAATGAATATAGTTGCAGAACTAGAAAATGGTTATGTAGTAACAGAAAAATCAAAAATACCTCAAATAACCTATGAAAAAGTTACAAAAATTAATAGAATTTACTTAAACCCAACAAATTGTAGACCTGCCCCAGGAGTTATAGAAGCAATAAAAAAAGCTGATTGTATAGTAATTGGACCAGGAAGCTTATACACAAATGTAATTCCAAACCTTTTAGTAAATGGTGTAGCAAAAGCAATAAAAGAAAGTACAGGATTAAAAGTTTATATTAGTAATATAATGACAGAACCAGGACAAACAGATGAATACAGCGTTTCAGACCATTTAAACGCAATAATAGAACACTGTGGAAAAGGAATAGTAGATTATTGTATATATGATACTGGAGAAATAGTACCAGAATTTATAAAAAAATATAATTTAGAAGGACAAGATCTAGTTATTCCAGACATAGATAAAGTAAAAGGAATTACATACTTACAAAGAGATTTATCAACAATATCAGATGGATGTATTAGACATGATCCGGATTTAGTAGCATCATCAATAATAGAATTAATATGTGATGATTTAAAATATCAAGATAAGCAAAATGACCCACAATTTTTAATGCTTAATAATAAATTAAGAGAAGATAAAAGAATAAACAAAATCAAAAAACATATGGAAAAAGAAGAAAAGAAAAATCAAAAACATCCAAAAGAAAAAGCTAAAAGAACAAGTAAATTTAGTAGTAAATATAGTGATAGAATTGCATCAATTAGAGAAGCAGATGAAATGATAAAATTAAAAGAAGAAAAAATAAAGAAAAAAGAAAGAGCTAAAAATAAAGCTAAAGGTAAAACCAAAGCAACAACAGTAGCAAGCAAAAAAGCAAACAAAACACCACAAGAAATAAGAAATGAAATGCTAAAAACATTAAAAGATAGCAAATTAAAATAACGGAGGAAACGATGAAATTTACTAAAGAAGATTTAGAATTACAATATGGACTAAAAAAAGAATGGTTAATAACAAATGGAATAGGAGGCTTTGCAAGTTCCACAATACTTGGAGCAAATACTAGAAAATATCATGGACTACTAATAGCCCCACTTGTTCCACCAGCAAGAAGATTTCTAATTTTATCAAAAGTAGATGAAAGTATAGAAATAGAAGGAAAAAAATATAATCTGTACACAAATGTAGGAGAAAATTATATTTCGCAAGGATTTAAATATCAAAAAGAATTCGAAAAAGAATATTTACCAATATTTAAATATGAGGTAGAAAATGTGGAAATAACCAAAACAATATGTATGGAATACGGAAAAAACACAGTTGGAATTCAATACAAAATAAAAAATAGTGGAAAACCAATAAAATTAAATTTAGCACCAATAGTTAATTTTAGAGATTTCCATTCAATGAGTACAGACCACATATTTAATATAAAACAAGAAATAAAAAATAAAAAAGTAAAATTAATAATTGATGACAATCCACAAACTCCAGTATATATGAACATTTCGGAAGGTAGCTATATAAAACACGAAAACGATACGTTTACAAATATGTTTTACATAGAAGAAGAAAAAAGAGGTTTTTATCCGAAAGAAAATCATAGTGTACCAGGAGTATATCAAATCGAAATAAAACCAAATGAAGAAAAAGAAATTTCTTTAATTTGCTCATTAGAAGAAAATATTGAAGAAATAGATGTAAAAGAACTAATAAAAAAAGAAATAACAAGATTAGAAAAAGAAGTAGAAAAAGGAATTAAAGGAAAAGAAGATACAAAAATATTAAGAGAATTAATACTTTCATCAGAGCAATTTATAGTATATAGACCATCATTTAGACTACATACAATAATTGCAGGTTATCCATGGTTCTTAGATTGGGGAAGAGACTCATTAATATCTTTTGAAGGATTACTATTAGCAACTAACAGATTTGAAATAGCAAAAGAAGTTTTACTTACAATGGTAAGAGATATAAAATATGGATTAGTTCCAAATGGTTATTCTGGATTTGATAATAGACCATTATACAACAGTGTAGATGCCTCATTATTACTATTTGAGCAAGTCAAAAAATATATTGAATATACCAAAGATTATGACTTTATAAAAGAAAATATATATGAAAAATTAGAAAAAATAATAGAAAATTATATAAAAGGAATTGACCTTGATAACAACAATATTCACTTAGAAAAAGATTATCTAATATCATCAGGAACACCTACAACACAAAATACTTGGATGGATGCAAAATATGGAGAATTTGCAGCAACTCCTAGAAATGGAAAAGCAGTTGAGGTAAATAGCTTATGGTACAATGGATTAATGATAATGACAGAATTGTCAAAAAAATTTGGAAAAAGTGAAGAAGCAAAACAATATGAAAAATTAGCAAAAAAATGTAAAAAATCATTCCAAGAAAAATTCTATAATGCAAAAAGAAAATGTTTATATGATGTATTAGGAGATAACAAAATAAGACCAAATCAATTATTCAGCTTAAGCCTAACATATCCAATTATAGAACCAAATTCAGAAATTGCATATAACACAATAGAAACAGTCGAGAAAAAATTATTAAATTCATATGGATTAAAAACTTTAGCAAAAGGAGAACCTAATTATATAGAAATATATGAAGGTGATGGCTTTAAAAGAGACATGAGTTATCATCAAGGTATAACTTGGGTTTGGCTATTAGGCCTATATTATAATTCATTAAAAAATATGATAGAGGCAGAAAAAAGAAAAACATATAAAACAAAATTAGAAATAAAATTAAATGAATTTAAAGAAAAAACAATAAAAACATTTGAAAAAGAAATTGAGCAAAGAGGTTGTATAGGAAGCATTGCAGAAATATATGATTCCAAAAGACCACAAGAACCCAAAGGAGCAATAGCACAAGCTTGGAGTGTAGCAGAAGTTTTAAGAATAGTTATGTAAGAGAAAGAAGGGCAGAAAATGACAATTGATAATTTAGAAAAAGAACTAAAAATGGGAAAATTGAATTCAATATATCTATTATATGGAGAAGAATTATTTCTATTGGAAAACTGCCTAAAAAAAATAAAAGGCCTATTTGGCGAATGTGTAAAAGGTATCAATTATATTTTAATTGATGAACAAAATGTTGCAGAAATTATAGATGATATAGAAACACCAAGCTTTGGCTATGAAAAAAAATTAATTATTGCTAAAAATACAGGGTTATTCAAAAAAGAAGGAAAAAAGAAATCTGGAGATTTATATAAATTAAAAGAAAAACTAATCAATTATATTAATGAAAATTTAAAAGTTATTGATGAAGCTGTTGTACTAGTATTCACTGAAGAAGAAGCGGATGAAAAATCAGATTTGCTTAAAACAATTGATAAATGTGGAGTAACTTGCAAATTTGATTTTCAAAAACCAGCTCAAATAGAAAAAAGAATAAAGGAAATTTGCAATGCCTATAAGGTAAAAATAGATGCACAAACTTTAAGATATTTTATAGAATGTTGTGGAACAAATATGCAAGACTTAATTAATGAAATAAGAAAATTGATTGAGTATGCAGGAGAAAATGGCACAATAAAACAAGAAGATATAGATAAATTATCAATAAAGAAAATAGAAAGTGTAATATTTGATTTGACAGACAATTTAGGAAAAAAAGATATTGCATCAGCATTAGAAGTATTGCATAATCTTATCTATGAAAAAGAACCATTAGCAAAAATTTTAGTGACTTTATATAATCATTTTAAAAAATTATATATAACAAAAATGGCTTTAAGAGAGAATAAAGAACTTACAACTAGTTTGAATTTGAAACCAAATCAAATGTTTTTGACAACAAAGTATAAGGTACAGTCAAAGTATTTTAAGGAAAATGAGTTACGTTCTATTTTGCAGGATTTGTGTGATTTGGATTATAATTTTAAGAGTGGAAAAATAGATTTGCAGGTTGGGATGGAGACTGTTTTATGTAGATATTGTTCATAAAGTTTAGAAGAAAAAAGTCTCTCTACAACTCAAAGATAAAGGTTTTTAATAATTGTTTTTTCGGCTTTCTACATAATTTGAGAAATTCTAAATTGATTTTTTGGGACCCTTTCATTTAGTCCTCACTGGCGTTCGACGTGAACATTCCCCTAAAAATCAATTAAGAATTTCTAGAATTATTTCGGGCGCATTCAAAAACGATTATTAAAAACCTTTATCTTTGAGTGATAGAGAGACTTTTTTTCAAAAAATTATGAATAAAAGAATAAAAAATCGCCAAAATATAATTAAAGATTATATTGTAGGTGATTTTTTTATGGAAAAGAGAAAATTAATTAAATTTATTATTATAGAATTTTTGTTGGTTTCTTTGTTGGGGGTAACCTTAATTTTTAGCAAATATGAAAATGATATGGAAAGTATAGAAACACTTTCTAAGTATGGTTCAAGAGGTTCTGAAGTAACTCAAATTCAAACTAAGTTAAAAAGATGGGGGTATTATTCTGGAAGTGTTGATGGAATATATGGAACTCAAACGGTAAATGCTGTTAAGTATTTTCAAAGAAAGAATGGATTGACTGTTGATGGAATTGCTGGCCCAGCAACTTTAAAGGCAATGGGAATAACTTCTAGTTCATCATCTTCTTCAAGTAGTTCATCATCTAATTATAGTAGTAATTTGAATTTGCTAGCGAGAGTAATATATGGAGAGGCAAGAGGAGAGCCTTATACTGGACAAGTTGCAGTTGGAGCGGTTGTAATGAACAGAATAAAGAGTAGCTCATTTCCAAATACATTATCAGGAGTTGTATATCAATCTGGTGCATTTGATGCTGTAAAGGATGGTCAAGTAAACTTGACACCAAATGATACTGCTCGAAAAGCTGCACAAGATGCTATGAATGGATGGGATCCAAGTTATGGAGCTATTTATTATTTTAATCCATCAACTGCGACTAATAAATGGATTTGGTCTAGACCAGTGACTGTTACTATAGGAAAACATAGATTTTGCAAATGAAATTAAAATGTACCAAACATTAAACCAAGAGCTTAATGTTTGGTACTATTTTTTTATAGAAAATTAAGTTAAAAACTTAATTAATATTTTTTTCTTATTATATATCATAATAAAAGTAAAAATGCAATAGTCTTAAAAATAAATTTAGTAAATATGAAAAATGAAAAAGTTTGAAAAATAGCTATTTTTCAAACTTTATAATTTTATTAAGTTTTTAACTTAATGAAGAGGAGAAAGATACGATGGAAAAAAAAGAAAAAAACAAAGGAATAACACTAGTAGCACTAGTAATAACGATTATTATTTTATTAATGCTTGCGGGAGTATCAATAACAGCATTAACTAAATCAGATTTACTTAAAAATGCAAAAACGTCTAAGAATGCAACAGAAAATGCACAAAATACAGAGAATATAGCACTAGCAGAATATCAAGATAAAATTGATCAATATATAGAAAGTGGAAGAGATGTAGCTTTGAGTGATGAAGTGAAAAGTTACATAGATAATAAAATTTCAGAAGTGGAAAAAGTAGAGATAACTAAGTTGGCTTCAGATTGGATATTAACATATAATAATTCAGTAAAGAAGGGAGATATGGTTTATCTTGAGTTTGCATTGAGTAAACAAACATCTTGGTCATATGGATGGAATAATAATATAGCTAAGATACCAGTATTGTCAAATGAAAATACACATAAATTAACATTGAATACTTGGGAAGGAAAAGGCACTGGAGAGATTTTGTTGAATAATGGAGATATAAGTGTTTTTGAAGTAGGAACATATGGAAATGCTGGAAATATGATTGTAGTAAATGCAACATTTTACATTGGAGAAAAATAAAAAATGGAGCACCAAACTCCATTTTTTATTTCATCTTATTTCTAATCTCAAAAAACTTAAATCCACAAACAAAAACAACAACAACACTAGCACAAACTAAAGCGATAAAAGAAGTTTTACCAGCTTTTGGTAATACAGTAGGTTTAATTTCTTCTAATTTTAATTTAGGAGAAACATCAGAAGTTTTTGAATTTGTTTTATTAGAATAATCAGTATAACTTAAATCAACTTTATTATTAGTATTTAAAATTTTACCAACAATAGCTTCATCAAAATTTTCTTTCAATTTTAATTTATATTGAACAGTAGCTGTTTCACCAGATTTTAATTCTGGAATAGTCCAAGTTATAGAATTTGTTGTTTTATCAACTTCTGCTGAAATGTTTCCTATATTTGCTTTAGAAACATATGCAAAAGAGAAGTTATCAATTATTTCTTTTGGAAAATAATCTATAATTTTAATATCTTTAAAAGATTTTTCTACAGGAATTAAATCATTATAAATACTAGAAGTGATAGTTTGTTCTATATTATCATCAGTAACATAATAGAATTTTCCAATTGTTGGTTTAGTAGTTGTTCCAAAAACTTCTGAAATTATTTGATTGTAAGTTTTTGTAGATGGTGAAGCAACTACATCTCCATCTTTTATACCAGTAAGCATTACATATACATTATCAATTTGACCAGATAATGAAGTCAAAGCAGTTTTTGTTTTTGTAATAACATCATCAGAATAATAATTTTTATCATAATTAATAGCAACATTTGGAACACCATCAGTTAAAACTATTAAATATTTGTGGCTACTTTCAGTGTTTTTAGTAAAATATTTTTTAGCCAAAGTTATACCAGATTCTAAGTTAGTTCTAGGTCCATCATATGAAATATTTGAAATAGCTTTAGATAATGAAGTTGCATCATTTGTTAAATCAGATATTAATTTAGCATCTTCAGCTGTTCCTTCTTTTGAAATATCAGTATTAGTAGAAAAACTTACAACACCAATTTTTAATTTAGTGTTATCTTTTAAAAGGTTAGTAATTAAAGTTTGTGCAGAATTAATTACAAAATCTTCTCTAGTTTTTGTGTCATTAACTTTTTCTAGCATACTTTTTGAGTTATCAATTACAAGCATAACTTCTCCAGTTGGTTTTGAAGATTCTTCATTATTTTTTACTTGTAATTGAAGAGTGACCTCTTTGTTGTTTAAATCTTTAGAAATTAATTGCTTTGTAAAAGTAGAATTATCTCCAAAGTTTATAGTACATACAGGTTCTTCAACAACAGACATTGTTATATCAGAATAAGCAGCACTTGAAATTGTTGTAATTAGTGTAATTAATAAAAATAATATAAATAAAATTTTTGTTTTTGATAAATTCATAATAATAAATCATCCTTTCTTATATAAAATTATATTTTGTACTATAAATTTTAATACAAAAAAGCATAAAAAACAACACTATCTATGGAAAAAATGAAAAAAATGTGATATTCTATAATAGCTATTTTTAATATAACCAATAAATAGCAAAAAATACAGTAACGGAGACAGAAAAAATGTTAGAAAAAATAAACTCACCAGAGGATTTAAAAAAATTAAATATAGAAGAAAAAGAGCAATTAGCTAAAGAAATAAGAGAATATATATTAAATGTTGTATCAGAAAACGGAGGACATTTAGCATCAAATTTAGGAGTGGTAGAACTTACGATAGCTTTACATAGTGTTTTTAATGTTCCAACAGATAAAATAGTATGGGATGTAGGACATCAAACTTATGTACATAAAATCTTAACAGGAAGAAGAGAACAATTAAAAACAATTAGAAAATTAGATGGATTAGCAGGTTTTCCAAAAACAAATGAATCAGATTGTGATTGCTTTAACACAGGTCACAGTAGTACATCAATATCAGCAGCGCTAGGAATGGCAAGAGCAAGAGATTTAGAAGGAAAGAACAATTCTGTAATAGCTGTAATTGGTGATGGAGCTTTAACAGGAGGAATGGCATTAGAAGCTTTAAATGATGCAGGTTATAGCAATACAAAAATGACAGTTATTTTAAATGATAATGAAATGAGTATTTCAAAAAATGTTGGTGGACTAAATATGTTTCTAAGTAAATTAAGAACAAAAAAATTATATGCAAAATCAAGTCTTTCAGCTAAAAAAGTAATATTAAAAATACCAGTAGTTGGAAAACCATTTGTAAAAATAGTTCAAAGAGTAAAAAGAAGCATAAAACAATTAATAATACCGAAAATGTTTTTTGAAGATATTGGTTTTACATATTTAGGACCAGTAGATGGGCATAATATAGAACAATTACAAAATATCATGAGATTAAGTAAACAAGTTGAAGCACCAGTATTAATACACGTTTTAACAAAAAAAGGAAAAGGCTATAAAATAGCAGAAGAAAATCCAGACAAATTTCATGCAACATCTCCATTTGATATAGAAACAGGAAAGCCTAAAAAAGAAAAAAAACCAGATTATTCAAAAGTGTTTGGAGAAAAAATAGTAGAAATGGCAAAAAAGGATTCAAGAATAGTAGCAATAACAGCATCTATGAAAGATGGAACAGGTCTTACAAAATTTCAAAAAGAATTTCCAAATAGATTTTTTGATATAGGAATAGCAGAACAACACGCTTTAGGAATGGCAGCAGGAATGGCAAAAGAAGGAATGATACCAATAGTTCCAATATATTCATCATTTTATCAAAGAGCATATGACCAAGTAATACATGATATTGCCCTTCAAAATTTACCTGTAATAATGTGTGTAGATAGAGCAGGAGTTGTTGGAGCAGATGGAGAAACTCATCAAGGAACTCTAGATATGGCCTTTTTTAGAATAGTTCCTAATTTAACAATAATGGCACCAAAAGATTTTAAAGAACTAGAAGATATGCTAGAATTTGCTGTAAAATTGAATAAACCAGTTGTAATTAGATATCCTAGAGGAGGAGAAGAAAAAACAAAATTAGAAAAACACGAAGAATTAAAATTAGGAAAAGCAGAAATATTAAAAGAAGGAAAAGACATTACAATAGTAGCAATAGGAAAAAGAGTTGCAAAGGCAATGGAAATGGCTGAAAAATTAAAACAAAATGAAATTGATGCAGAAGTAATAAATGCAAGATTTTTAAAACCACTTGATAAAGAAAAAATAAAAACATCAATAGAAAAAACAAAAAATGTTATTACAATGGAAGATGGAATAGAAATAAATGGATTAGGAACAGCAGTAGAAGAATTAATTGTAGAAGAAAATTTACAAAATATAAAATTTAAAAAATATGCATGGCCAGATGAATTTATAAGACATGGAAGCGTTGAAGAACTAGAAAAAATTTATTGTGATTTTGATAGTATATTAGAAATAAAAAAATAAAGAGAGGACTTTACAAATAAATGGAAAAACAAAAAATTTTAAATGATTACAAAAAACAAGAAGACAAAATATTATTAGCTCAAGTATTAGATAAAATAGAATTTTCTAAGCAAAGAGAAAAAATTGAATATACAGATTTTTTAGATATGTATCAAATTGCATTAGTAAAAACATTCTTGAAAAAAATAGAATTTGAAAATTATGTATTATTTGGTGGATTTGAAAATGCAGAAAGAAATATTCTTTTAATATATCCAGAAAAATACAATATGGTCATGGTAGAAAAAAACTACTCAAAAATAATAAAAGCAATAAAAATAACACTACCAGAAGAAGAAAAAGGAAAATATTCACATAGAAATTATTTAGGTGGAATAGTAAAACTAGGAATGAAAAGAGAAAAAGTAGGAGATATACTAGTTTCTGATGATGGAGCAGATATATTAGTAAAAGCAGAAACTGCAGAAACTTTAAAACAAGAGTTAGGAACATTAACAAGATTTGAAAATTCAAAAATAGAAATTATAGAACTACAAGATGTAAGAAAACCAGAAATAAAATTAGAAGAAATAACAATAATAGTACCATCTTTAAGATTAGATAATTTTGTTTCAGACCTAGCAAGAACATCTAGAAGTAAAGCCATTCAAATTATTGATAGTGAAAGAGTTTTTATAAATGGACAAAATGAAACTAAAGCTTCTAAACAAGTGAAGTTAGGAGATGTTATAACAATTAGAGGAAAGGGAAGATTTGTGGTTAAGGAATTTTCTGGAAGTACAAGAAGTGGAAGAACAGTAATTAAAATAGAAAAATACGTGTAATAATAGTAATAAATTACTAAGATTTAATTAGAAACTTGAATTATTAAAACAAAAAAATAAAGTTAATTTTATAAATCTAAATTAACTTTATTTTTTTACTCATTATAATTGCATCATTTTCACCATTATAATATTTTTTTCTAATTCCTAATTTCTCAAAATCAAATTTTTCATACAATTTAATAGCAGGAATATTTATCTCATTTACTTCTAAAGTAATAGTTTTTAAATTAATACTTTTAGAATAAGAAATCAAGTAATCTAAAAGTAAAGAACCAATTCCATTATTTCTAAAATCTTTTTTTACAACAATATTCATAATATCAGCTTCATCTAAAATGATTTTTATTCCAGAAAAACCGACAATTTCTCCAGAAATATTTTTAGCAACAAAAAAGTAGGAATTATTACTTTCTAATTCACTTTTTAAAATTTCATAATTCCAAAAATCATCAAATTCAGTAGTTAGAATATCTTTTATAGAAATTAAATCTTCCAAAGACATTTTATCAATTTTGAAATCCATAATTATTCTCCTAATTTCTTAAGTTTTTCTTCTAATTGTCTTTCAGCTTGAGGCTTTTTTAAATACATAGGTAGAATTTCTTCACCATTTTTATTATTAGAAATAAATTTATTAAATCCGGCAATTCCTAAATTAAAACTATCTAAATAATTAGAAATACTATTTTCTTTAATTCCATCTCCAACAAAAGTGATATTTTTATTTTCATATTTAGAATTTAATAAATCTAAAACATTAGAAATACTTTCAGAAATTGGAGGTTCTAACACTTTATAGTTTCCATTTTTTAGTTCATACAAAGCAAAATAACAGTTATCATTTTTACAATCAATAGTGCTACAAATCAAACCATCTGTAGAAACATTACAAGCCAAAACTTCTAAACTACTAATACCAATACATGGAATATTTAAACTATCTGCAAAAGCTTTAACAGTTGCAATTCCAATTCTTATACCAGTAAAAGAACCAGGACCAATATCAGAAACTAGTAAATTAATATCATTTAGATTTAAATTACATTCTTTTAAAATTTGGTCAATTAAAGGCATTAAAGATTCAGAATGAGTTAATCCATTATCTAATTCAATTTTTTTAATTAAAGTTGTGTCATCTAAAATAGCAACACCACACAATTTACTAGAAGTATCTATACATAAAATTTTCAAAATAAATCTCCTTTCAAAAAATAAATCAATCTAAAAAGTTTTGCACGAATCAACCAAAGTATCATATTTAGAACCAATAGATTGTATATTTAAAGTTCTTGAGTTTTCATCATCTAAATTTCTAGAAAAATCAATTTTTATATAATCATTAGGCAAAGCATCTTCAATAATTTCGCCCCATTCGATTATACAAATACCATTTTCATAATATTCATCTCCACCAATTTCATAAAATTCTGAAGAATCTTCTAATCTATAAACATCAAAGTGGTATATTTTTATATCATCTTTAGAATATTCATTAACAATAGTAAATGTAGGACTTGAAATTTCATTTTCTAATCCAAAAAAAGATAAAATGCCCTCAGTAAATTTAGTTTTTCCTGAACCTAAGTCACCAGAAAGAACTATAACATCTTTTTTATTTAATTTACTTGCAAATTTTTTTGCAAAACTTAAAGTGTCATTTTCAGATTTTGAATTAAATATATAATTTACCATTAAAAGCCCTCCTTAGAATAATAATATTATAATATAAAAAATAAAAAAAATCAATGAAACCTATTGATAATTTTTGATATTTGTAATATAATCGTAACGAATTTGTAATAAAAACGAAAAGAAGGGAAAGAGTTACATGTTTAAATTTGGATTTGGACAAGATGTTGGAATAGATTTAGGAACAGCCACAGTAATTGTGTATGTAAAAGGAAAAGGAATAGTATTAAGAGAACCATCAGTAGTAGCAGTAGATAATAACTCTGGAGATGTTTTAGCAGTAGGTGGAGAAGCTAGAAAAATGCTTGGAAGAACACCAGGAAATATAATAGCAACAAGACCATTAAGAGAAGGAGTTATATCAGATTACACAGTTACAGAAAAGATGTTAAAATACTTTATAAACAAAGTGTGTGGAAAATCTTTATTTGCACCAAGAATTATGATATGTATACCATCAAAAGTTACAGAAGTTGAGAAAAAAGCCGTTATAGATGCTGCAGTTCAAGCCGGAGCAAGAAAAGTATATTTAATAGAAGAACCAATAGCAGCAGCAATTGGAGCAGGAATAGATATATCAAAACCATGTGGAAATATGGTAGTTGATATTGGTGGAGGAACAACAGATATAGCTGTAATTTCACTAGGAGGTTCTGTTGTAAATGCTTCATTAAAAGTTGCAGGAGATAAATTTGATGAATCAATAGTAAAATATATAAAGAAAAAACATAACTTAGCAATAGGAGAAAGAACAGCAGAAGATTTAAAATTAAATATAGGTTGTGTATATCCAAAAATTCAAGATGCAGAAATGGACATAAGAGGAAGAGATTTATCAACAGGATTACCAAAAACAATAACAGTACATTCAAGCGAAATGTTAGAAGCTTTAATAGAACCAGCAATGATGATTGTAGATGCTGTACATGGTGTATTAGAAAAAACACCACCAGAACTAGCAGCAGATATAAGTGATAAAGGAATATATATGACAGGTGGAGGATGCTTAATAGATGGTTTAGATAAACTTTTGCAAGAAAAAACCGGAATTAATGTAATGATAGCACAAGATTCTGTATCATGTGTTGCTTTAGGAACAGGAAAAGCTTTAGACAATTTAGATGTATTAGATGGAAAAGCAAGCAGATAAAACAAAATAGAATTGCAAATTTTTATAAAATTAGCGATTCTATTTTTAAATTATAAAAGAAAAATAGTAGGAGAAGAAGTATGCAAAGAGTAGTAAAATTCATAACTTTAGGTTGCAAGGTCAACCAATACGAAACAAATGCAATGGCACAAAAATTTTTAGAAAAAGGTTATAAAGTTATAGAAGAAGAAAAAGAACAAAATGAAGAAAAGCTAGATATATGTATAATCAATACATGCACAGTAACAAATATGTCTGACAGAAAATCAAGACAAATGTTAAGAAGAGAAAAAGAAAATAATGAAAAAGTCATAGTAGTTGCTGTTGGTTGTTATGCACAAGTAGCAAAAGAAGAATTAAAGAAAATTCCAGAAATAGATTTAGTATTAGGAAATAATGAAAAAGTTGAAGTTGTAAAATATGTAGAAGATTATATAAATGAAAAAGAAGATAATATAGAAATAGAAGATGTTATGCAATCAAGATTATTTTCAGATTTTGGAGATATAACCTTTACAGAAAAAACAAGAGCTGTTGTAAAAATTCAAGATGGTTGTGATAGATTTTGCTCTTATTGCATAATACCATATGCAAGAGGAAGAGTTAGAAGCAGAAAGCCAGAAAGCATAATTTCAGAAATAACGAAAATTGCTGAAAAAGATATAAAAGAAGTAGTAATAACCGGAATACATATAGCATCATATGGAAAAGATTTTAAAGAAGAATACAAATTAATAGATTTATTAGAAGAAATAAATAAAATAGATGGAATAGAAAGAATAAGATTAGGCTCAATAGAACCATTATTAATAACAGATGAATTTGTAGAAAGATTAAAAAAATTAGATAAAATATGTCATCATTTTCATTTATCTTTGCAAAGTGGATGTGATGAAACATTAAAAAGAATGAATAGAAGATATACAACAGAACAATTTAGAGAAATTGTTAAAAGACTAAGAAATGCATATAATGATGTAAATTTAACAACAGATATAATAGTTGGCTTCCCAGGAGAAACGGAAGAAGAGTTTGAAAAAACTTACCATTTCTTAGATGAAATAAAATTTTATAAAATGCATGTATTTAAATATTCTCAAAGAAAAGGAACAAAAGCTGCTGTAATGCCAAATCAAATACCAGGTGATATAAAAGAATTGCGTAGTAGAAAATTAATAGAATTATCAAATAAAAATGAATTTGAAATAAATCAAAAATATATTGGACAAAAAGTAGAAGTATTATTTGAAGAAGAAAAAGAAGGAGTTTTTAAAGGTCATACAGCAAATTATATATTGGTTTATTGCAATGATGAAAAGGAAAATCTATCAAATAAAATCCAAGAAGTAGAATGCATTCAAAACCTAAATGACCATATATTAGCAAAATGTTAATATGTAACAAAAATGTAATAATTATGTAATAAAAACTTAACACAAAAAAGAAGAAAAAAACTTGAATATAAAACAAAAATGTAGTATAAATAAAATAGATTAAATAAATATCACAAAGGAGGAATAATAATGGCAGAGTTAGGACAAAACGAAGTAAGTGGTGTATTTGGTGGAGTTTCATTTGATGGACAAGTTAATAATGAAGCAGAAAATGTTCAAGTAAATGCTGGAACAATAAGAACAAATAATTTACCAGCAAAAGTAGGATTTTGGCAAAAATTCAAAGCATTCTGGCTTCAAGATATAGATTGGAATAAAGAAATAAAAGTAGAATTAACACCAGGTCAACAAAAAGTTGAAGATGAAATAAATGAATTCTTACATCAAGAAATTACTTGGGAAAAAGTACATGATTTCTTATTTCAAGAAATTACATTTGGTAAAAAAAATAAATAAGTATGTGAATATTTAGTGAAAAATAAAAAAAGTATAGCAAATTGAAAAAATATATGTTATACTTTTTTTGTTATTTAAAGGAGGCAAAAATGGCAAAAAACAAAACAGTATTTGTATGTAATGAATGTGGATATGAATCAGCAAAATGGCTAGGAAAATGCCCTGCTTGTGGCAGTTGGAACACATTTTTCGAACAAAAAATAATAGAAAATAAAAACAGTTCATTAAAAGCAACTACAAATAATGGAAAAGCAAATATTCCTCAAAAACTTAATAGTTATGAAGCTAAAGAAACAATAAGAACCTCAACAGGGTTCGAAGAATTAGACAGGGTTCTTGGAGGTGGATTAGTAAAAGGTTCATTAATTTTACTAGGAGGAGAGCCAGGAATTGGAAAATCAACGTTAATTCTACAATTGTGTGATAAAGTCCAAGGAGAGGGACAAGTTTTATATGTTTCTGGAGAAGAATCGGCAGAACAAATAAAATTAAGAGCAGACAGATTACGGAATAAAAAATGATGACATATTATTTCTTGGAGAAACTGATATAGATATAGTAAATCAAAATATAATAGATTTAAATCCAAAATTAGTTATAATAGACTCAATTCAAACCATGTACTCTGAAGAAATTTCAGCAGCAGCAGGAAGTGTAAGTCAAGTAAGAGAAATAACTTCACAAATAATGAGAGTATGTAAATCTAGAAATATAACAACAATAATAATTGGACATGTAACAAAAGATGGAAATATTGCAGGACCTAGAGTATTAGAACATATGGTAGATACGGTACTTTACCTAGAAGGAGAAAGATATTTCTCATATAGAATATTAAGAGGAGTAAAAAATAGATTTGGTTCAACAAATGAAATAGGAATGTTCGAAATGAGAGGAGAAGGAATGTGTGAAATTTCTAATCCATCAGATATCTTAATTTCAGAAAATGAAGATAATCCGGCAGGTTCATGTATTGTATCATGTATGGAAGGAACAAGGTCAATATTAGTAGAAATACAAGCTTTAACCTCACAAAGTGTTTTTGGAATACCAAAAAGAACAGCAAACGGAATAGATTATAATAGATTATATCTACTAGTTGCAGTATTAGAAAAAAAAGCAGGAATGATGTTAGGTGGACAAGACATATATTTAAACGTAGTTGGAGGACTAAAAATAAATGAACCGTCAATAGATTTAGGAATATTAGCTGCAACAGCATCAAGCTTTAAAAATATAGCAATACCAAAAGATACTGTAATAATGGGTGAAGTTGGACTAACAGGAGAAGTTAGAAGAATAAATCTAATTGAAAAAAGAATAAAAGAAGCAGAAAAATTAGGATTTAAAAAATGTATAATTCCAGAAAGTAACAAAAAAAGCTTGAAAGAAAAATACAAATTAGATATAATAGGAGTCAAAGACATAAATGAAGCAATGAATAAATTAGGACTAAAATAAAATCGATAGAAGGGAGAAGAAATTTTGAGAAAGAGTAAAGACGACAGCACACAAGAACTTTTACGATTAATAGCACCTGGAACTCCTATAAGAGATGGAATAGAAAATATTTTAAGAGCAAAAACAGGAGCATTACTATTAATAACAGATAATAATGACGTCATAAAAGAAATTGTAGATGGTGGTTTTACAATAAACGAAGATTATACATCATCAAAATTATATGAGCTAGCTAAAATGGATGGAGCAATAATATTGAGTGGAGACTTGAAAAAAATATTATTTGCAAATGCACAATTAATACCATCAAGAGAAATAGAAACTAGAGAAACAGGAACAAGACATAGAACAGCAGAAAGAACTGCAAAGCAAACAGGAGAATTAGTTATAAGTATTTCACAAAGAAGAAATATAATAACAATATTTAAAGGAAATTTTAGATATATACTAGAAGACACAAATGCAGTATTAAACAAAGCAAACCAAGGAATACAAACCCTTGAAAGATACAAAAAAGTATTTGATAGTAGATTAAGCATATTAAATGAATATGAGTTTAATGATATTGTTACCTTGAAAAATGTAATTGATGTAATTCAAAGAGCAGAAATGGTTATGAGAATCGCAGATGAAATTCAAAGACAAATATATGAATTAGGAAATGATGGAAGACTAGTAAAAATGCAATTAGATGAATTAATTGGAGGACTAGAAAAAGAGGAATTACTAATCATAAAAGATTATATGGCATCAGCCAAAAAGAAAAAAACACCAGAAAAAATATTAGAAGAACTATCAGAAATATCTTATGAAGAAGTAATGAGGGAAACAACAGTATCAAAACTATTAGGTTACGAAACCTTTGATAATTATGATGAAGTAGGTGTTTATACAAGAGGGTATAGAATATTAAACAAAGTACCAAGAATGCCAGCAAACATAGTTGAAAATCTTATATTATCATTTAAATCATTCCAACACATATTAGATGCAGACATAGAAAGTCTAGATGAAGTTGATGGAATAGGAGAAGTAAGAGCAAGAACAATAAAACAATCATTAAAGAGAATGCAGGAACAATTTATGTTTGAATAAAATTATATTAAAAATAGGAAGGAAGAAAGAAAATGAAAACAGTAGAAAAAATAATTTGGGTAATAGCATTAATTGCTATAGTAGTTTTAATAGGAGTAGTAGGTTATGGCTATTATCAAAAAGCAACATACAAAACACAAAATCCATTAGTAACAATGGAAGTAGAAAATTTTGGAACAATAAAAATGGAATTATATCCAGACCAAGCACCAGAAGCAGTATCAAACTTTATAAAATTAGCTAATAATGGATTTTATGATGGAACACAATTTCACAGAATAGTAAAAGATTTTATGGTACAAGCAGGAACAAAAAATGGTGATGGAACAACAGATGCAACAATAGGAGATTTAAAAGGAACAGAATCAACAGATAAATATTCAATAAAAGGTGAATTCTTAGCAAACAATGTAAACAATACAATAAAATTTGAAGAAGGAACATTAGCAATGGCTAGAGCTGATTATACACAATATTCTTCAAGTTTAAAATCACAATCTTATAATTCAGGATGTTCACAATTTTTTATTATGACAAAAGCTAATACAAACTTAAATGGTTATTATACAGCATTTGGTAAAGTTACAGAAGGATTAGATGTATTGCATCAAATTGAAAGTGTAGAAGTTAAAGTTGCAGATGGTAAAGAAAGTACAGAAGGAGCAGAAGTTAGTACACCAGTAAATCCACCAAAAGTTACTTCTATAAGAGTTGAAACTTACGGAGTAGATTATGGAATGCCAGATACTTTAACACCTTTTGATTATACATCTTGGCTATATAAACAATATGGAGCTAATAAATAAAAAGAGATAATATAAATTAAAAATGTTGAAACTTCAATAAAAACGTGGTATAATAATTCAGCAAAAGGTAAAAATAGCCTTTCGAACAATTTCGGAGGCTATAAAAAATGCCTCCGAAAAAATAGTAACATTAATTAAGGTAACTAAAAGGAGGAAAAAAGATGAATGAAGTAATTGTCCTGGAGTGGACACGGTACGGAAGACTTTACAAAAGGGAGATTAACAGAAAGGAAACGTATGATTCATTTAGAAAATTAGAAAATAGATCATATGTTAATAAAAATGTACTAGTGCAGATTTTAAATGCAATAGATAAGGCTGCTACCATTAGATGGTTTGAAAACTATAACGATGGTAATACAAAAGCTATTAGCTGGATAACGGAAGAAGCTAGTAAGAAGAAAAAGATTGAAGAAACTGATAAGAACGTTGTTTCAATTCCGTGGGTTGATAGAATTCTAATAGATAAATGGGAGGAAAATTTTATAACTCTCATAACATATAAATACATCGATTCAGGAAAAGAAACAGAAAAGATATTGAATCTTAATGATGTATATGGCATCTTTAATGGATTAGCAAGCGGATTTAAGAATGATAACAAATATTCAAATGAAATCTTAAAGGCTCTTCCAGATATTTCAGAGTTTACATTTAATAATGACACCTCAGAGGTATCATACAACATTAGTCCAAGTGTAAAGGAAAAGTTTGAAATTCCAGGAGAGAATATAATTGTCTTGGAAATTTTAAGAAAATTAGCTAAATAATTAACTTCATATCATTAAAACGAAGAGAGTCTCAAATATGAGGCTCTTTTCAATATTTTAATAAATTTTATGCTTTACTATAGCACAAAAATTTGATATAATTCAAGAAAAATAATAAATAAGAGGAAATAAAAATGTCAAAATTTGTACACTTACATATACATAGTGAATTTAGTTTATTAGATGGAGCAAATAGAATAAAAGACTTACCAGTAAGAGCAAAAGAACTAGGAATGGACTCAATAGCAATAACAGACCATGGAGTAATGTTTGGAGCTATTGACTTTTATAAAGCCTGCAAAAAAGAAGGAGTAAAACCAATAATAGGATGTGAAGTATATGTTGCACCACGTTCAAGAACAGACAAACAACCAGGAATAGACAATCACTACTATCACTTAATTTTACTTGCAAAAAATAATGAAGGCTATAAAAACTTAAGTAAATTAGTATCATTAAGCTTTGTTGATGGTTATTACTACAAACCACGTATAGATAGAGAAATATTAGAAAAATACCATAAAGGATTAATATGTTTAAGTGCTTGTCTAGCAGGAGAAGTAAACCAAGCACTATTAAGTGGACAAAATGAAAAAGCAGAACAAGTTGCATTATGGCATAAAAAAGTATTTGGAGATGATTATTATATCGAAATACAAAACAATGGAATAAAAGAACAAGTTTTAGCAAATCAAAAATTAGTACAATTAGCAAGAAAATTAGATATTCCATTAGTTGCAACAAATGATGCACACTATTTAAAAAGAGAAGATGCATATAACCACGAAGTTCTATTATGTATTCAAACAGGAAAAAGAATGAGTGATGAAGACAGAATGAAATTTGACACAGATGAATTATATGTAAAATCACCAGAAGAAATGGCAGAATACTTTAAAGCCTTTCCAGATGCAATAGAAAACACAGTAAAAATCGCAGAACAATGTAATGTTGAATTTGAATTTGGACATACAATATTGCCAAATTATGACGTACCACCAGAATATCCAACACACTACGATTTCCTAAAAGAATTATGTGACAAAGGACTTAAGAAAAGATATGGCGAAAATCTATCAGAAGAAATACAAAAAAGAGCAGAATATGAATTAAGCATAATCAAAAAAATGGGGTATGTAGATTATTATTTAATAGTATGGGATTTTATACATTATGCAAAAATAAATGGAATACCAGTAGGACCAGGTAGAGGTTCAGGAGCAGGTTCAATTTTAGCATATGCAATAGAAATAACAGACATCGACCCAATAAAATATGGATTACTATTTGAAAGATTTTTAAATCCAGAAAGAATAAGTATGCCAGATTTTGACGTTGACTTTTCTGATGAAAGAAGACAAGAAGTAATAGACTATGTTGCTAGAAAATATGGGCATGACCATGTATCACAAATAATAACATTTGGAACAATGGCCGCAAAAATGGTAATAAGAGATGTAGCAAGAGTTTTAGACTACCCATATGCAGAAGCAGATGCCTTAGCTAAAATGATACCAAATGAAATTCATATAACAATAAAAAAAGCCTTAGAGCAAAACAAAGAACTAAAAGATAGATATGACACAGATGAACAAACAAGAAAAATATTAGATATAGCAATGGGATTAGAAGGAATGCCAAGACAGGCTTCAACACATGCCTGTGGAGTTGTTATAACAAAAGATCCAGTAGACACATATGTACCACTTTATGTAAGAGATGGACAAATCAACACTCAATACATAATGACAACACTAGAAGAACTAGGACTTTTAAAAATGGACTTCTTAGGTCTAAGAAACTTAACAGTAATACAAAATACAATAGATATGGTAAAAGAAAATCACGGAATAGATGTAGAATTCGACCAAGATATGTCAGACCCAAAAGTATATAAATTATGGCAAGATGGAAATACCTCAGGAATATTCCAATTTGAATCACAAGGTATGACAAACTTTATGAAAGAACTAAAACCAGACTGTTTAGAAGATTTAATAGCTGGTGTTTCTTTATACAGACCAGGACCAATGGATCAAATACCAAGATATATTAGAGGAAAACAAAATCCAGGACACAACGAATACACCCACCCAAGCCTAGAACCAATACTAAATGTAACATATGGCTGTATGGTTTACCAAGAACAAGTTATGCAAATAGTTAGAGATTTAGCAGGTTACTCTCTAGGAAGAGCTGACTTAGTACGTAGAGCAATGGGAAAGAAAAAACTAGATGTAATGGCAAAAGAAAGAGAAGTTTTCATCCATGGACAAGTTGATGAAAACGGAAATATAGAAGTACCAGGATGTGTAAGAAATGGAATAGATGAAGTATCTGCAAATAAAATATTTGATGAAATGGCAGAATTTGCAAAATATGCTTTCAACAAATCTCATGCAGCATGTTATGCAGTAGTATCATACAGAACAGCATATTTAAAAGCCTATTACCCAGCAGAATTTATGGCAGCAACTTTAAATAGTTATTTAGGAAACTTAGACAAAGCACCTCAATACATTGATGAATGTAAAAGACTAGGAATTCAAATATTAAAACCAGACATAAATAAAAGCTTTGAAAAATTCACAGTTGAAGATGGAAAAATAAGATTTGGACTAGGAGCAATCAAAAATGTAGGAACAATTCCAGTTGAAAACATAGTAAAAGAAAGAAAAGAAAAAGGTGAATATAAAAGTTTTACAGATTTTTGTGAAAGAGTATCAGAATTACAAGTAAACAAAAAATGTGTAGAAAGCTTAATAAAAGCAGGAGCGTTTCAAGAATTTGAACAAACAAGAGCAACATTATTAGCATCATTTGAAGCAATAATAGACACAATCCAAAGTGGAAACAAAAAAGGTTTTAACGGACAAGTATCAATGTTTGACATAGGAACAAAACAAGAAAAAGAAGATATGGAAAAACAAAAATACAAATTTGAAGAATACGAAGAAATGCCAGAAAAAGAAATGTTATCAATGGAAAAAGAAATGCTTGGAATATACATATCAGGTCACCCATTAGAAAAAATGAGAGAACAGATAATGCATAGTACAAACATAAATAGTTTGGATTTAAGCAAAATAGCAGAACAAGCAGATACAACCAATATAGAAGAAAATACACAACAAATTCAAACAACAAAACCAAAATTTGTAGATGGTCAAAAAGTAAAATATGCAGGAATAATAACATCAATAAAAAAGAAATACACAAAAAACAACAAAATAATGGCATTTATAACAATAGAAGACTTATATGGTACAGCTGAAATAATAGCCTTTGAAAATGCAGTAATAAATGCAGGAAAAAGCCTAATAGAAGAAAATATAGTTGTAGTAGATGGTCGCTTAAGCATTAGAGATGACCAAGAACCAACAATAATAGCAAATGAAATAAAAGATTTGGGAGAAGAAAAGCCAAATGTTATCACATTCGATATAACAAATTTTTCAGAGGAACAAAAAGAAAAATTAAGATGTGCAATAAAATATTTTTCTGGAGATAGAAATAATATGAATGTTCAAGTAAAAATAGGTGAAGATATAAAGCCTTGCGGAGCTATTTATTATAATGATGAAGTGAAGAAGATTTTTGATAGAATATAAAATAAAAATATTAACTAGTATAAAAATTTAAATACTGGTTAATATTTTTTTTGAGAAATAATATAAAAATATTCAATAACTGTTGAACAAAAAATATTACTATGTTAAAATAATTTTAATACATAATAAATTGTGTAAAAAGACAAATGAAAAATTAGGGAGGAAAACGATGAAAGAAAAAAATAATAATGGCATAACACTAGTAGCGCTGGTAGTAACAATAGTAATATTAGTAATATTAGCAGGAATAAGCATTCAAGCAATAAACAATACAGGATTATTTGCAAATGCAAAGCAAGCAAAGAAAAAACAAGAGCAAGCGCAAGAATTAGAAAATTCAATTTTAACAGATTATACAGGAAAAATTAGCCAATATATTGATGGTAAAAGAGGAGAAAGTTCTAATGAAAGTTATAATGATTTAGAAAATGTTTCAAGAACTTTTTTTAGTAATAATATTATTAACTTAAAAAATAGAAAAAGTGTTGTTAGCACAGAAACTACAACTGCAACTGATTTAAATAAATTAGTTGCAACCATAACAATTCCAGATGAAATAATAAATTCAGAAATGATATCTATGGGTACAGTTTATTTAGAATTACATGCATCAGAGAGTAAAATTTATCTTCAACCATCTAAAGATGGATTTATGTATGTAATGTATAATGATACAAAATATTTGTTATATGAAAATGATAAATTTATTGATAGTACAATACCATTAATAGAAGGAGTTAAAGAGTTCTATGTTTATGCTGGATGGAACAATTATCATACTAATGCCTATGTTAATTTGAATTTAGAAGAGAATTATATAGGAAATATGACAAATAAAAATGATATTGATTTGGAGGACTTAAATAGATATATACATTCTTTAAATAAGATACTTGGGTATGAGTAAATATATAAGTATTGTTCTATATAGCTATGCAATTTTGATATTGCATGGCTTATTTTATAAAAAAATTCCAAAGAAATCAAATACCAAAACAAAATAAAAGCAAATATTTATAAAACATAAAAGAGGCAGTAAAATTAAAATTATAAATATAACAATAAATATTTGCTAAGAAGAAGTAGAAAAATTAAAAGAATATTAAAATAAGAATATTAACTGGTATAAAAACTTAAATACTGGTTAATATTTTTTTGAAAAAACAATAAAAAACAAAACAAAACTTTAAATAACCAAAATCCTCTTGAAAAAAAGCCTAAAACATAGTAAAATAGATAAGTAAAAAATAAAAAGAGGTAACAAAAAATAATGTATTTAATAGTAGGATTAGGAAATCCAGAAAACGAATATGCACACACAAGACACAACATGGGCTTTGACACAATAAATCAAATAGCCAAAAACAACAACATTCAAATAACAAAAAATAAATTCAAAGGACTATGTGAAAGTACCATCATCCAAAACCAAAAAGTAATATTACTAAAACCACAAACATATATGAACTTAAGTGGAGAATCAGTAAAAGAAGTAGCCGAATTCTACAACTTAAAACCAGAAGAAATAATAGTAATATATGACGATATAGACATAGAAAAAGGCCACATAAAAATAAGAAAAAAAGGTGGAGCAGGATCACATAACGGAATGAAATCAGTTGTAGAAGAACTACAATCAACAAACTTTGCTAGAATAAGAGTAGGAATAGGACAACCAGAATTTAAAAGTGATATGATAAATTATGTAATAGGAAAAGTACCACAAGAAGAACAAGAAATTTTACAACAAGGAGTCGAAAAAGCAGCAAAAGCAGTTGAGGAAATTCTAAAAAATGGAATAGATATAGCAATGAACAAATTTAATTAAAGAGAGGAAATTAGCATGATAGAAATATTAATTGACAAAAAAGAAAATGAAAAAGAAATAGCATTAGTAGAAAATGGAAATTTAATTGAATATTATATAGACGAAAACGAATCAACAAGAAGAGAAGGAAATCTTTATGTTGGAATAATAAAAGATATAATAAAAGGAATGCAAGCAGCTTTTGTTGATATTGGAACAGAAAAAAATAGTTTTATACATTTAAAAGATTTATTACCAAAAATAGATGAAACAAAACAAAAAATGGAGCCAAATTTAAAAATAAGTGATACTGTAAAAAAAGGACAAAAGATATTAGTACAAGTAAAAAAAGATAGCAATATTCAAAAAGGTGCAAGAGTATCAACACATATAAACTTACCAAGTAAATACATAGTATTAATGCCCAATACAGACATAATAACAGTATCACAAAAAGTAGAAGACAAAAAAGAACAAGAAAGATTAATAAAATTAGTTAAAGAAAATATAACAAAAGGAAATGGAGCTGTTATAAGAACATCAGCAGTTGGAAAAGAACAAGAAATAATAGATGATATAAAAAATATAGAAAACAAATGGAATAAAATTAATCAAAAATTCCAACAAACAAAAACAGAAAAGCCAATTCTTATAGAAAAAGCAGAAAGCATTGTTGAAAAAATGATATTAGATTTACCAGAAAAATCAATAGAAAAAATAACTGTAAATGATAAAAAAGAATATCAAAAATTTCAAGATTTCAAAAAAGAAAGTGGCTATATAAATGAAACAAAAATTGAACTTCAAGAAGGAAACGATGTTTTAGATAAATATGACATAAAAAAACAAATTGAAAAAATGCAAAATAGAAAAATATGGCTAAAATGTGGTGGATTTATAACAATAGATAAAACAGAAGCATTGACAGCAATAGATGTAAATACTGGAAAATATACAGGAAACAAAGATATGGAACAAACAGTATATAAAGTAAATGAAGAAGCAACAATAGAAATTGCAAAACAATTAAGATTAAGAGACATTGGTGGAATTGTAATTATAGACTATATAGATATGGCAGATGAAAAAGATAAAGAAAAAATTCAAAAATTATTAATAGAAAAATTAAATAATGATAGAACAAAAACACAAGTAGAAGGATTCACAAAATTAGACTTAATGGAAATGACAAGAAAACATATTTGTAGTCATAAAGAAAATTAGAAAACTAGCAAAATTTAAAGTAAAGGAAGTAAAAAATGAACGTTGGATTTATATCACTAGGTTGTAGTAAAAACTTAATAGATACAGAAGTAGCAATAGGATTATTTAAAGAAAATCATTATAAAATAGTAAATAAACCAGAAGATGCAGATATATTAGTTGTAAATACATGTGGTTTTATAGAATCTGCAAAAGAAGAAGCAATTAATACAATTCTAGAAATGGCAGAATATAAAAAGCAAAGATGTAAATATTTAATCGCAATGGGATGTTTAGTACAAAGATATTATGATGATTTAGTAAAAGCATTACCAGAAGTAGATTTATTTATAAAAATAGATGAATATAACAAATTGTGGAAAAAAATTGAAGATTTAATAAAAAGAGATATTGTTGAAAAAGCAAAAACAAAAACAAGTACAAAAATTTCAGAAATTAGACCACTTCCAATGCCAACATATGATGAATTTTTAAATAGAGTTGTTACAACAGGAAAAAATTATGCATATTTAAAAATTGGAGAAGGTTGTAGCAATAAATGTACATATTGTGCAATTCCATATATTAGAGGACCATTTGTAAGTAGAAAAATGGAAGATATCTTAGAAGAAGCGGAGAAATTAGCAAGTGAAGGAATAAAAGAAATAATAGTAATAGCACAAGATACAACAAAATATGGAGAAGACATTTATGGAAAAAGTAGATTAGCAGAACTATTACAAGAAATAAGCAAAATAGATGGAATTGAATGGATTAGATTTTTATATTCATACCCAGAAGGAATTACAGATGAACTAATAGACACAGTTGCAAATAATCCTAAAATAGCCAAATACTTTGATATCCCAATACAACATATATCAAATGTAGTATTAAAAAGAATGAATAGAAAAACTTCAAAAGAAAAAATAGAAAACTTGTTAGAAAAAATAAGAAATAAAATACCAAATGTTACATTAAGAACAAGTTTAATAGTTGGCTTTCCGGGCGAGACAGAAGAACAATTTGAAGAACTTTTAGAATTTGTTAAAAAAGCAAAATTTGATAAATTAGGAACTTTCATGTATTCAAAAGAAGAAGGAACACCAGCATCAAGACTTCCAGAACAAATACACGGAAATACTAAAAAAGCAAGATATAACAAAATAATGAAAGCTCAAAAACAAATATCTTTAGAAAAACAAGAAAATAAAATTGGAAAAACTTATAAAGTTTTAGTAGAAGACATATCTTTTGATGGAAAATATTTTGTTGGAAGAACAATGCAAGATGTACCAGAAGAAGATGGTCTAGTATATATAAAAGATGCTCAAAATTATAAACAAGAGGACATATTAAATCATTTTATAGAATGCCAAATAGAAGAAGTAAGTGAATATGATTTAATAGGAAAAATTGTTTAAAATATATAATTTTTCAAAAAAGAAAGAAGGAATTTAAAATGTTAAAAGAAAAATTATTAGAAGATTTAAAAGAATCAATGAAAGAAAAAAATCTGATTAGAAAGAATACAGTTCAAATGATAAGAGCTGCAATATTACAAGTTGAAAAAGATAAGGCTATAGAGTTAAATGATGACCAAATCATAGACATAATAGCAAAAGAAGCTAAAAAAAGAAAAGATGCACAAGCGGATTTTGAAAAAAGTGGAAGAGAAGACTTAATTAATCAAAATAAAGAAGAATTAAGTATATTAACAGAATATTTACCAAAACAATTATCAGCAGAAGAAGTAGAAGAAATAGTAAAAGGAATAGTTGCTGAAACAGGAGCTACTTCAATTAAAGAAATGGGAATGGTAATGAAATCAGCTAAAGAAAAAATAGGAGCATCTGCTGATGGAAAGATGATTAGTGAAGCTGTTAAGAAAATCTTAGCTTAGTGATAAATTAAAAAAACAATTTACATAAAATTAACTTGCAAAAAAAGTTGAAATATGCTATACTTATATCGTTACAGGTGTATAAAACCAAAAAGTAATTCAAACTTGGAGGTTTTAAAATGCCTCCAAATAAATTTTAGGAGGAAAAAAATGCGGATTTTAGAATCAGAAGTAGAAGGTTATCAAAATTTAAGAGAGAAAGCAGTAAAAATTTTAACGGATTGTCAAAACTTGACAGATTTTCCAGAGGTATATAAGAACACAGGAATTAATTTGGCAAAGGATTATTCGGACATTTATCTGGCATATGAGCAATTTCAAACTTCAGTACTAATGACTGAGGAAATGCCAGAAAAGGATTATCTCTTAAATGTTGGAGCTTTTAATGAAAGGATTTCAATCAGAATAAAATCTGTACAAACAGTAGCTTGTAGAATCCTGGAACTGAAATCTAAGGTAGAACAATTCAATATTGCCCAAAGTGAAATATATCAGTATTTGCTTGGGATTATTGATTAATTAAAAACCGACTATTATTATATATAATAGTCGGTTTTTAAATATTGCCTCAAAACCTTCTTATTAGTATCACTAAATTCAACCAAAGGTAATCTGGGAACACCAAAGTTAAAACCAAGTTCATTTAATGCATATTTTACAGGAATTGGATTAACCTCAGAAAATAAAGAATTAATTAAAGGTAAAATATTTAATTGCATTTTTCTAGCTTTATCAATATTCCCATCCAAAAAATCATAAACCATATCATGTACAAATTTAGGTTTGATATTTGACAAAACAGAAATGACTCCAATTCCACCAAGAGAACATATAGGAACAATTTGGTCATCATTACCAGAATAAATATACAAATTATCTCCACATAAATTAGAAATTTGAGCAACTTGAGAAATATTTCCACTAGCTTCTTTTATAGCAACAATATTATCAACTTTTGATAATTCAAAGCAAGTTTTAGGCTCTATATTTACACCAGTTCTACTAGGAACATTATACAAAATAATAGGAAGGCTAACACTTTCAGCAATAGCTTTATAATGAGCAATTAACCCTCGTTGAGTTGTTTTATTATAATATGGAGTTACTACCAAAATACCGTTAGCACCAAGCCTTTCAGCAATTTCAGACATTTCAATAGCTTCTCTAGTATTATTTGAACCGGTCCCAACAATAACAGGAATTTTTTCATTTGCAACTTCTAAAGCACAATTTATAGCAATAATTTTTTCATCTCTAGTCATAGTAGAACTTTCACCAGTTGTACCACAAACAATTAAAGCATCAACATTATTATCAATTTGGAATTGCAAAAACTTTCTAAATTCAGAAATATTAACACCATTTTCATCAAATGGAGTTGGAACAGCAGAACCAACACCTTTAAACAAAATTTTCTTCATTAACAAAATCCTTTCTATAAATAAAATTAAATTTTTCTTTTATATATATATTTACAAAAAATAAAAAAATCACTAAAATAAAAATATAAAATAAAAAGGAGAATAAAATGACTTATCAAGTAGAAAAAATAATAAAACAAAAAATTAAGGAAAATAAATTATCAAAGGAAAATTTTGCATTTTTTTATTATAATTTAGAAAATAAAGAAACATACTTTTATAGCAAAGAAAAATGGTTTATAGGAGCAAGCACTACAAAAGTCCAAATTGCAATGATATATTATGAAATGATAAAAGACAAAAAAGTAAATGAAAAAGATATGTATTTATATAAAGAAAATCACTATGAAGCGGGAAATGGAATAATAACAAATGAATATAAGGTTGGAGATAAAATACCATTAAAAAAATTATTATATGAAATGATAGTAAATAGTGATAATACTGCTACAAACATATTAGCTGAAGCATTAGGCGGAAGAAAAATATATAGAAAATATTTTGAAAAATATACAAAAACTACTTTACCAGATGAATTCTATACAGAAAATATTATTTCAGCATCATATGGATTAGATGTATTAAAATATTTGTATGAAAATTCTAATATATACAAAGAATTAATTGAAAATATGAAAAAATCATCTTTTGGAAAATATTTAAAAAAATATATATCAAGTTGTGAAATAGCACATAAATACGGAAGTTACAAAGGAAATATACACGATTACGGTATCGTATATGGCAAAAAAACATACTTTATCGGCATATTTACAAAAAATATAGAAAATGCTGAAGAACTAATTGCAACAATATCAAAAGAAATTTTTGAAATAGAATAAAAAAATCTAATAAACCACATAATTTATTTGAAATTTTAAGCAATATATGGTATAATTCTATGCATAGTATAACAAGGAGAATTAACAATACCTTTAAGAGAGGAAGGATATAAAAAAATGAACAAAAAAAGAATATTAACAGGAGACAGACCAACAGGAAAATTACATATAGGTCATTATTTTGGTTCACTAAAAACAAGAGTAGAAATGCAAGATAATCCAGAATACGACCCATTTATATTAATAGCAGATGTACAAGCATTAACAGACAACTTCAACAATCCAGAAAAAGTAAGAAAAAATGTAAGAGAAGTAGCAATGGATTACTTATCAGTAGGAATAGACCCTAAAAAAACAACAATATATGTTCAATCCATGATACCAGAAACAGCAGAGTTAACGGTATATTATTCGAATTTAGTTACAATAGCTAGACTACAAAGAAATCCAACAGTAAAAACAGAAATAGCACAGAAAAAAGACTTGTTTGGAGAAAGTGTAACATATGGATTTTTAGGTTATCCAGTAAGCCAAGCAGCAGACATAACAACCTTCGAAGGAGAACTAGTTCCAGTTGGAGAAGACCAATTGCCATTAATCGAACAATGCAGAGAAATAGTTAGAAAATTTAATAGCATATATGGAGAAGGAGTATTAAAAGAACCAAAAGCAGTTCTATCAAATTCAAAAAGAATAAAAGGACTAGATGGAAACGAAAAAATGGGAAAATCTCTAGGAAATGCAATATACTTATCAGACAGTGAAGAAGAAATAACAAGAAAAGTAATGAGTGCAGTAACAGATCCTGCTAGAATAAAAAAAGACGACCCAGGAAATCCAGATGTATGTATGGTAGCATATTATCATAACTTATTCACAAAACCAGAAGAGGTAAAAACAGTATGTGAAGAATGTAAAGCAGGAAAACGTGGATGTGTAGCTTGTAAAAAACAATTAGCACACAATATAATTGAAGAACTAAGACCAATAAGAGAAAAAAGAGCATACTATGAAGCACACCCAGAAGAAGTTGATAAAATATTAATAGAAGGAACAGAAAAAGCAAGAAAAGTTGCAAAAGAAACAATGAAAAAAGTAAAAAAAGCAATGATGTTAGATTATTTTGAAGAAGATTAAAATAGGAGGAATTAATGTTTACAGATTATACAAAAATAATAATTAAATCCGGAGACGGTGGAAACGGAGCAGCAACTTTTAGAAGAGAAAAATATGTAGCTGCAGGTGGACCAGACGGTGGAGATGGTGGAAATGGTGGAAATATATATTTCCAAGTAGACAAAGACAAAAACACCTTAATGGATTTTAGATACAATAAAAAATTTAGAGCAAAAAATGGAGAAAATGGTAGTGGAAACCGTTGCAATGGTAAATACGGAGAAGATTTATATGTAAAAGTTCCAATAGGAACAGTAGTAAAAGATGCAGAAACAGGAAAAGTTGTAGCAGATTTATCAAAACCAGACCAAGTAGAACTAATATTAAAAGGTGGTAGAGGAGGAAGAGGAAACTCACACTTTGCAACACCAACAAGACAAGCTCCTAGATTTTCAGAAGATGGAGAAAAAGGAGAAGAAAAAGAAATAATATTAGAATTAAAACTATTAGCAGATGTTGGATTATTAGGATTTCCAAATGTAGGAAAATCAACATTCTTATCAAAAGTTACAGACGCAAGGCCTAAAATTGCAAATTATCACTTTACAACACTAGAACCAAACTTAGGAGTTGTAAAAACAAAAGATGGGGATGGATTTGTAATTGCAGATATACCAGGAATAATAGAAGGAGCAAGTGAAGGAGTAGGACTTGGAATTCAATTCCTAAGACACGTAGAAAGAACACGTCTATTATTACATTTTATAGATGTATCTGGAGAAGAAGGAAGAGATCCAATAGATGACTATTACACAATAAATAAAGAACTAGAAAAATATAGTGAAAAATTATCAAAACGAAAACAGATTTTAGTAGCTACAAGAATAGATGCAATGCAAGATGATACAAACTACAAAAAATTAGAAGAATTAGCAAAAAAAGAAAAATTAGAATTATACAAAATATCATCTGTTACAGGTGAAGGAATAGAAAAATTAATTGATCATGTATCAGAAGTATTAAAAACATTACCAAAAGAAGAACTAGTAGAAATAGAAGACAAAGTAGTCTACACATTACAAGACAAAGGTCAAGAATGGGAAGCATATGAAAAAGACGGAATATTCTATGTAAAAGGAAGAGCAGTAGATAGACTTATGGGAAGAATAAACATAGATGACAATGAATCAATGTATTATCTACAAAAATCATTGAAAAACATGGGAATAGAAGACAAACTAAAAGAATTAGGCGTATGCGAAGGTGACACAGTTAAAATTTCTGACTGGGAACTAGAATGGTATGAATAAAATTGAAAAGGAGAATTAAAATGAGCGAAAATAATAATCAAAATAATAATGAAGTAGAAGAATTAGATATAAACCATCTAATGCAAATAAGAAGAGACAAATTAAAAGAATTACAAGAAGAAGGAAAAGATCCATTTGAAATAACAAAATTTAATAGAACAAACACAGCAGGAAAAATTAAAGCAAATTATGATGAATTTGCAGAAAAAGATGTAACAGTAGCAGGAAGAATAATAGCCAAAAGAATAATGGGAAAAGCATCATTCTGTACAATTCAAGATAGTGATGAAAAAATCCAAAGTTATGTAAGTATAAATGATTTAGGAGAAGAAAGCTACAAAGCATTTAAAACATATGATATTGGAGATATAATAGGAATTACTGGTTTTGTATTTAAAACAAGAACAGAAGAAATATCTGTACACGCAAAAGAAGTAACATTACTTTCAAAATCATTAAGACCATTACCAGAAAAATTCCATGGATTAAAAGATCCAGATTTAAGATATAGACAAAGATATGTTGATTTAATAATGAATCCAGAAGTAAAGAAAACTTTTGAAATGAGAAGTAAAATAATAAGCAATGTTAGAAGCATATTAGAAGAAGAAGGATTCTTAGAGGTTGAAACACCAGTATTAAACACAATATCAGGTGGAGCAACAGCTAGACCATTTATAACACATCACAATGCATTAGATATAAGTATGTATTTAAGAATTGCTCTAGAATTAAATCTAAAAAGATTAATAGTAGGTGGATTTGATAAAGTATATGAAATAGGAAGAGTATTTAGAAATGAAGGTATGGACATTAGACATAACCCAGAATTTACAATGCTTGAATTATATGCGTCATATCAAGATTTCCACGATATGATGGACATAACAGAAAAAATATTCTCACAAACAGCACAAAAAGTATTAGGAACAACAAAAATAACATATCAAGGACAAGAAATAGATTTAACACCAGGTTGGAAAAGAATTACTATGATAGACAGTATAAAAGAAGCTTGTGGAGTTGACTTCAATGAAATAACAACAGATGAAGAAGCTGTAGCTTTAGCAAAAGAAAGAGGAATAGAAATTCCTGACCCAACAAAAGAAACAAGAGGAGATGTAATAAGCTTATTCTTCGATGAATATGTAGAAAAAACATTAATACAACCAACATTCATATATGAATATCCAGTAGAAATCTCACCACTTGCAAAAAAATGTCCAAATAATAAAAAAATGACAGAAAGATTTGAAGTATTTATTGGTGGTAGAGAATATGGAAATGCATTCTCAGAATTAAACGACCCAATAGACCAATATGAAAGATTCAAAAAACAAGTTGAAGCAAAAGAAGCTGGAGATGAAGAAGCTGGAATGATGGATGAAGATTACATTAATGCGTTAGAAATAGGATTACCTCCAACAGGTGGATTAGGAATTGGAATAGATAGATTTGTAATGTTATTAACAGATGCAGCATCAATAAGAGATGTACTATTATTCCCAACAATGAAACCATTAAACTAATATATATTAAAGAAAGAAGAAATATAAATGAAAATTTATCCAAAAACAAATGAATATTTAGAAGGAATAGAAGAATTCGAAAAAACACTAAAAGAATATAAAGGAATAGAAATACAATATTTTAAAAAATCAGACAAAGAATTAGTAGATTTTAAAATAGAAAAACCAATTGAGCAAATATTAGAAAGGTATCCATATATAGAAGAAATAACAATACATCCACCACTATGTGAATATGAATTGGAAATAGTATTATTAAAAGACAAAAATATATTTTTAAATCAAATAAAAACAATTGTAAGACTATCAAAAAAATATAATATAAAAATTAACATAGTTGAACATACAAGATTATTGATGAGTCAAGCAAAATTAACAATATTACCAGTATTAGAAAAAGCAAAAAAAATAATGAAAAACACAAACACCAAAATAGTATTTGAAAATATATATATGATGGAAGAACAAGAAAATTGCTCAGTAATAGAACTTTGCGAATATTTAAATAGTGAAAATATGAAAGTTTGTATAGATATGTGCCATTTATACTGTCAGGCACACATCTACAAAAAGAAAATTGAAGAATTTCTAGAAAAATATTTAAACAAAGAAAAATGTCAAAGACAGGTTTACCAAATACACTTTGCATATACTGCAAACGAAGATGGCTATATTGATAGAACAACACATGCAATAATGCATCCAAATGAAGAAACATTATATTATGATGCAAAATTACTATGTCAATATGGTATGGGGGATTGTAATTGGATAACAGAAGTTTCAGAAAAAGACTATAGTACAAGAAAAGACCAAGTAAATGAAATTAAAATGTTATCAAATCAAAAAATAAAATTGGAGGAATAATATGTTTAATTTTTCATTTGATAAAAGGACGATGTATATAATAGTTGGAATAATGTTGTTATTTGTAGTAATACAATATGCAGCGAATCCAACACAATTAATAGGATTATTAATAAGTGCACCAGGAGTACTAATAGCAATAACATTCCATGAATTTGCACATGGATATGCAGCATATAAATTAGGAGATGACACCGCAAAAAATCAAGGAAGACTAAGTTTAAATCCATTTGCACATTTAGACCCAATAGGAACACTAATGTTACTAGTTGCAGGATTTGGTTGGGGAAAACCAGTAGAAGTAAATCCAAGAAACTATACAAGAAAAATCTCAATGGAAAAAGGAGAAGCAATAGTATCAGCAGCAGGGCCAATAATGAATTTTATATTAGCAATAATCTTTACACTAATATATTGTGCAATATATAAATTTGCAAGCACAGCATTTATAATATCAACAATTGGGCAAATTATATTATTATTAATATCAAGTACAATATCTATAAACATAGGATTAGGAGTATTCAATTTAATACCATTACCACCTTTAGATGGTTCAAAAATAATAATGCCATTCCTACCATACAAAGCAAAAGAATTTTTTATAAATAATGAGCAAATATTCTATATTGTATTTGTATTAATATGGATAACAGGGCTTGCAGGAACAATAATAACACCAGCAATAAATTGGGTAAGCAAAGGAATATTATCACTAGGAAAATTAATATTTAGATTATAAATAACAATGTAAAAAGAAAAGGAAAAAGTGACTAAAATGGAAAAAGATATACTAACACTAGGAATTGAATCAAGTTGTGATGAAACCTCAGTAGCTGTAGTAAAAAATGGAAGAGAAATATTATCAAATATAATAGATACGCAAATACCAATACATGAAAAATATGGTGGTGTAGTACCAGAAATAGCTTCAAGAAATCATATTGAAGCTATTTCAAGGGTTACAAAATTAGCATTAAAAGAAGCAAATGTTACTTTTGAAGATATAGATGTAGTAACTCCAACATATGGACCAGGATTAGTTGGAGCATTATTAGTAGGATTATCATATGGAAAAGCATTAAGCTTTGCAATAAACAAGCCATTAGTTGGAGTAAACCACATACAAGGACACATTGCAGCAAATTACATAACACATAAGGATCTTAAACCACCATTTTTATGTGTTATGATGTCTGGAGGAAACACTCAACTTGTACATGTAAAAAATTATACAGAATTTGAAGTGTTAGGAAAAACTAGAGATGATGCAATAGGTGAAGCATTTGATAAAGTGGCTAGAGTAGTAGGTTTGGGTTATCCAGGAGGACCAAAAGTAGATAAATTAGCAAAAGAAGGAAATCCAGAAGCAATAACATTACCAAAAACACACTTTGATAACTTAGATTTTAGCTTCAGTGGAATAAAAACAGCTGTAATAAATTTGCACCATAAAACACCAGATATAAACAAAGCGGATTTATGTGCAAGCTTTGAAAAAACAGTCACAGAAATATTAATAGAAAATACAAAAAAAGCCTTAAAACAAATAAATGTAAAAACAGTAGCATTAGCTGGAGGTGTTTCAGCAAATAGCTACATAAGAAATGAATTTTTAAAATTAAAAGAAATAGGAATTGAAGTATATATGCCAGACCTAAAATTATGTACAGACAATGCAGCAATGATTGCATCTGCTGGTTATTATAATTTCATTGATGGTAAAAGAGATGAATTAGATTTAAACGCTGTTCCAAATTTAAAATTGTAAAATAAAAAAATATTGGGGGATATATGAAAAAAATAACATTAATAATCAATATATTAGCAATAATCAGTATCAACTTAATATCATATGCAACAAATCAACAAATAGAAATAAACACAGACAAAAATAATATAGAAAATGGACAAGAAATAGAAATAAGCATAAAAATACCAAGCCAACAAAATACATTATATACATATAGTGGAGAAATTCAATATGATAAAGAAATATTTGAAACAATAACCAATTCAAATTTTACTACATCAAATTCATGGGAAAACTTACAATATAACCAAGAAAACGGTCAATTTATAATAACAAATAAAGGTAGTAAAGGTAATGAGGAAATATTAAAAATAAAATTAAAAAGCAATAGCAATCAACAAAATAAAAATACAAAAATAAACATAAAAAATCTAAAAACAGTTGATGAAGAACAAAATGAAGAAATTATATCTTTAGAAAATCAAACAATAGAAATAAATATAAAAAATAATCAAAATGATAACAAGCAACCAGACAAAGAGGATGAAAATACAAACAATAATAAACCAAGTGACAATAATAGCAATGAAGACAAAAAAGAAGATAATACTATAAATGATAATAAAAATGAAGAAATAAATAATAGTAAAGACCCCAATACTAGTAATAATGAAACACAAGAAGATCGAAAAAACAATAATGAAACATCAACAAAAAATGAAAGCAATCAAGAAAAAAAAGACTCTATAGCAAGTGGAAGACTACCATATGCAGGTGATAACTCAAATATATTATTATTCATTATTGCAATAATTCTAATAATAATGATTTGTATTTTAATAAGATACAGAAAAATAAACAAAACAATATTTATACTATTATTAACATTTACAATAACAAGTAATATCTATATAAATACAATTCAAGCAGTATCAACAACTGCAAAAAAAGGAGACGTAAATCTAGATGAACAAGTCAACAATGATGACATACAAAAATTAGAAAAATATTTAATAGGATTAGAAAAATTATCAAAAGAACAACAAAATAATTCAGATATATATGAAGACCAAAAAATAAACTTAGTAGATTTACATTATTTAATAAAAAATCTAGATACTTTGGCAAAAGAAGAAAAATACGATTTAGAACAAATAACACCAATAAATAGCAAAGTTACATATGAACCAGTTGTAATGGCGAACGAAAAAATGAAAACATATGGAACAGCTGGAGCAGGAAGCCAATGGCCAGTCTCATTAGAATCTTCAAATGATGGAAGCTTAATGTTATATGGTATAGATGTAGCAGGACTATTCAAATCAACAGACCATGGAAAAACATGGACTAGAGCCAATTCAGGATTAACATCACCAGGAACAGGAATGTTTGCAATAGATCCACATAATACAAACCATGTTGCAACACTAGGATTAAGCCAATACTCAAATGTCGGTGGAATACACATAAGTTATGATAAAGCTGAAACCTGGAATAAGACCCTAAAAATAGGAATTAAAGGCTATAGATATCTATGGGATGGGTTAGAATTTGATCCAACAAGTTATAATTCAAGTAAAAACTATTCGACAGATTTATATTTTTCAACACCATATAAAAGAGATACACAAATAAGAACAAAACCAACAGATTACAGACTATTAACAACATTACAAGAAAATGAAGTTGGATTATATAAATCAAGTGACTGTGGTGAGACATTCTCTTTAATAATAAATGATCCAAAAGTAGCAGACGGAATTATAAGATTTACAGATGATGGTAAACTATATATAGGAAACCAATATGGACTATTTTTAATAAACACAAAAACAAACAAAATAGAAAAAGAATATACAGAATTTAAAAATAATCCTAATAAAACTGTAGAAGCTTCAACAAAAGGTGTTACAGGACTAGATGTTGTAGGAAATACACTTTATATTCAAACTTGGGATGGAATTTATACACTTGAAAATGAAAAAATTACAAAAATAACAACAGACACTTATGATACTAGATGGCCACAAATGTTAACTGTATCAAAATCAAACCCAAATCATATGGTTTATGAATTTAGAGGAAATGTAAATAATTATTTTACAACATTAGTAAATGTTACCTTTGATGGAGGAAAAACTTGGCAAATTTCTAAAGCAAACCTAGACACAACTTTCTATTACAACGTAAATTTTGCTTCAAGAGAAAAAGCATTTATAATAGACCCAAGTGATGATAACAATGTTATCACATTAGGTGGAGATAATGCTTTTAGAAGTAGTGATGGAGGAATTAACTTTGTACAAGCAAGTGGAATATCAAATATGATGCAAGGTGGAAAGTTCCATTTTAATTACTACAACCCAGATTTAATGTTATTCTCAGCCCAAGATTATACTGGAGTAATATCAACAGATGGAGGAAAGACATTCACAAATTTAGTAATGAACAAAGGTAATTTCTATGGTGGATTTGCAGCAGATGAAGAAACGATATATGGATTTGCAAATTCATCATGGGGTGGAGGAACATTAACATACACACATGATGGAGGAAAAACTTGGACAGATACAGGACTAAAAGCAAAATATGAAGAGTCTTCAACATATTATTCATCATTACAATCAATAACAGATCCAAATGTATTATTTGCACAAGAATATTACTCTAAAGACAAAGGGTATACATGGCAAGAAATGAATGGTTGTGTAGCAGTATATGCATACAATTATACTGGAAAAAAGGAATTATATGGAGCGAATAAAGAAGGCAATGTAGTTGTATCTTATGACAATGGAGATACCTGGGAAATAGTTACTAAAAACAAATTTAGTAGTAGCTCAATATCAGAAAAAATATATGACTTATCATATGACTATATAAATAATTATATATATCTTATAGACAGAGAAACTTATAGCTGGGGAGGAATTGAAAGAGTATATAAATATGATATAAATACAGATACTTGTACAAGAATAGAAGTTCCAAGAGATTCAGAAAGAGGATTTGTAAGGTTAAGAACAATTGCAGTTGACCCAAAATCTACATCAGTAATATATGTTGGAAGTGCAGGAGATTACTTTTCAACTTCAACAGGATTAAGTAGAAGTATTGATGGAGGAAAAACGTGGGAAGTATTAACAACAGCTAATAATCCTAATTATACTGCATTAGCAAATAACCAAGGTGGATATGAAGTATCTTGTTTAGGAGTTGATCCAAGAAGCGGGAAAGCATGGATTGCATCAGGGTGTTATGGATATTCAACAATAAATCCACCGTATGATTATAAGAATAAAAATGGAAAATAAACGCAAAATTTGTCGAACGATTTTTGTTGACAATACAAGATAAAGCATGTTAATATATAGCTGTGCAATTAATTTGGCAATTGCATAGCT
>ERZ827492.207-NODE-207-length-61560-cov-5.895683_pt1 | contig 61560 bp, 115 predicted proteins | sample MGYA00519704_ERZ827492 | MGnify/ENA primary metagenome ERZ827492 (study PRJEB31778, sample SAMEA3449325) | human gut metagenome | biome: human gut; feature: human-associated habitat; material: faeces | place: United Kingdom | collected 2010/2012 ... | reverse complement strand
AGACTACGGAGCATCCTCAGCGACAGGAGACTACGGAGCATCCTCAGCGACAGGAGACTACGGAGCATCCTCAGCGACAGGAGACTACGGAGCATCCTCAGCGACAGGATACAAAGGAGCATCCTCAGCGACAGGATACTACGGAGCATCCTCAGCGACAGGATACAAAGGAGCATCCTCAGCGACAGGAGACTACGGAGCATCCTCAGCGACAGGAAACTGTGGAGCATCCTCAGCGACAGGATACTACGGAGCATCCTCAGCAGAAAGCCCTAACGCTGTCGCTGTGGCTTGGGGATATAAAGGAAAAGCAAAAGGCGTGAAAGGCTCGTTCCTTGTCCTTGCAGACTGGAAGTGTAAAGGAAAAGAATTAGATAACTATTATAAAGAAGATATGTGGGAACTCAAAGATGCTGTGATGGTTCGTGTTGACGGAGAGACAATCAAAGAAGATACATGGTACACGATGGTTGACGGAAAAGTTGTTAATGAGGAGAAGCGTAATGAGATATAAAGTAGGAGATAAGGTCAGAGTCAGGAGTGACTTAAAAAATACGGAGCTGTATGGTGGTTTATATGCAGTTGATGAAATGTTAAAGAAAAAGATCGTAGCGATTAAATCCGTGCATGATGATTACTACAAAGTTGTAGAAGATGACTATAAGTGGGCAGACGAAATGCTTAATGGATTGGCAGAAGAACTGACAGCAGAAGAAGCAATTAGGCTTAAGTGTGAAATGTGTGAAAGTATTTCATGTTCTGAATGTAAGTTCAGTAGACTTAATAATGGTGAAAATCTTTTCTGCAATAAATTTTTAGAAAATACCCTGAACAAGTTATCGAAATCCTCAAGCAGTGGAAGAAAGACCATGAGAAGAAAGAAGTCGAGGTTACACAGAAAATTTATTGCCTTGTAGTGGATGAAAAAAGAAAAGTCGTGCATGAAGAAGAAATTGGAAATAGTGATTCTTGCATGGATGTGCTGAAAAACTACTGTGAAAATCACGATGGGAAATTCTTCTCGCTTATGGAATTTAGATACGAGGTGAAGCAATGATGAACACAGGAGAAAAGATAGATTACATGATTCAGTGTTTGAAAGTCGCAAAAGCTGAGTATGAGTACACAGCTGATTATGTCGCAAACATGCCAAGTGAACAGATAGAGCTGTGGAAATTTCTTGATACACACAGGAGCCCGAACAAAGCACTGATTAGAGAGAATCTTAGGAATGTGGCAAGAATGGGATTCCAGCTTGCGAATGAGGTGAAGTAATGATGACAGTAAGAGAAGAACAGGTACTTTGCAAACTACATGAATTTGTCGATGCAAACGATATTAATTGTGCAGAAGATGTGACGCAGCGAGATAGCATAAGTGAACAGTGCGTAGATCTTGTAGCAGAGTTGGTTGATACGCTTTGCTATAAATAACATTAAATTACAGAAAGGAGACGGAGCTCCGGCCGGGCAAAGATATATCGGCTCCTTTCGAGAAGATGAAAACAGGAGTAAGTAAAGTATACACAGATAGACCGGATTATGCAGACTTTGATTCTCCGGCAAAATTTGAAGCAATTAAGAGTATTATCGCAAAAAGATTGAGGGAACATCCTAATGCTATTTGTTCCTACTCTGGCGGTGCTGATAGTGACATTATGATTGACCTGATTGAAAGGACGAGACGGATATTTGAACTTCCACCAATCAAATATGTGTTTTTCAACACTGGATTGGAAATGAAAGCAACAAAAGACCATGTGAAAGATGTTGCTGAGAAATATGGTGTTGAGATTGAAGAAGTAAGACCGAAAATCAATATCGTGCAATCCACGAGAAAATATGGAATTCCATTTGTATCAAAGATTATGTCTGGAGGATTATCAGATTGGCAGAAAAAAGGAGTTCCACTGTCTATTGCTCAAGAGTACGACCAGGCAAAGGATAAAGCGGCAAAGAGAAAAGAACTGAAAGAAAGATATCCGAAGTGTGAGAGTTTAATCAACTTTCTTTGTTGCTGCAATTCTAAAGGAGAACCAAGACCGAACATTCAGCTGGTAATCAACTCTTCAAAGTATATGCGTGATTTTATTGAGGAATATCCACCGGATTTTATGATAAGTGCGAAATGTTGTGACTACTGCAAAAAGCAAATTGCTCATAAGGTTCAGAAATCATACGACATGGTGATAACCGGAGAACGAAGAGATGAAGGTGGAATGAGATCAGTTCCAAGAAAGGATAATACAGCATTGTGCTTTACTGAGACTGCAAGCGGACAGTATCGTTTGAGACCTCTTTATTATGTATCTGACAAAGATAAGGAATGGTACAAAAACTATTACGGAATCAAGTATTCCGATGCTTATGAGGTATACGGACTGACAAGAACAGGATGTTGCGGTTGCCCTATATCATACAAAGCTGTGGATGATTTGGAGAAAATCAGACCTTATGAACCGAATGTAGTAAAAGCAGCATGGAACATTTTTGGAAAAAGTTATGAGTATCGAAAACAGTATAACGAATACAAAAAGAAAAGAATGGAAGATAAAAAAGCAGGAAAGTTAAAAGGTCAAATGTCTATAGAGGACTTCCCGGAAGTAATGCCGAAATGAAAGATTTGCGTAGGTGAGAAGAAATGGAAAGAGGAACACGAATTATGAAATTAACAGGAATAGCAAGAGAAGATTTAGAAGCAAAAGGGTTGATTCTTAAAAACAAAATTGAACTTGAATGTAGAGGAACAGCAATTCCGGACATTTATTCGAGTATAATCGGCAGAAAGAATGTTAATACCGGAGAATTCGAATCATTCTTCAAGGTTGATGCTGAGAAAGGCAATACAGCGGAATTTGACAGATTCCGGGAGAACGTAACATTGTTAGAAAAAGAGCATACCGTCTTTAGTCGAGAAACGATAGAAGATAAGAATGTGATTGACTATTATGTTCCGTATGATATCCAGGAGAGCAGCAAGAATAGACCGACAGTGACGGACGAATTCCCGGAAAACGCTTATCTGACAGAAGGATATTACGAGTGCGAATATGAGCTACTTCTGACTTGCGGAGAGGCAACCAGAAGGCTTGTAATTCCGCAGAGAACAGTCAATGTTCCGATGATTTCATTACTGTCAAACATCGAAGATGAAATCAGAGATATTCTCGATGGATTTCCAGACGAGGACAATGATTTTGCTGATGTTTTGGAATTAGTAGACGAGCATTATGAAATTAAGATGTTTGATGACTATGGAATTCCGGTAAATATTGAAATTAACCATGCAGCTGATTTCGTGAATATGATTGTTTCAGCTAGACAGATTAAGTGCGAATTCAAATATGGAGAGGAACAGTAAATGGGATGCAAGAATTATTGCTTGTACGGACAGAATGCGTGTTGTCTGGAATGTCAGATAAAAGACCAATGCAATATTCAGTGCGATGATATAGACAGCTACGAATATGCGGTAGAATGTCCGGATTATGTAAAGGAGAATGAAGATGAAAATTGTAAAAGGTAAAGAACAGGAATATAAAGACTGGTATGAAAAAAACAGTAATCCATACGGTAGAGCGTGTTTTACATATGCTGAAAGATGGGCAGGAATGATGGAAGAGAAGATAGAAGCATCAGAAGAAGACGAAATGAAAGTTATTGTTGATAATGCAAAGCAGCTGAGCCATGAAGCGGATCAAGAGGGAATCTCAAGATTTATGTACGGAGCAGCTGTCAGTATTCTTTCTCAATGTTGGGAATACGGAGAATGTCTAAGAAAATGGCACAACAAAGATTATGGATATGACGGTGACGGCGTTGTAAATCCGGCGGTCATAACTGTTTAGTTGAAAAGGAAAGAAAAGATGAATGGTAAAGACTTTATAAGAGCGCTTGAAGAAGCCAGGCTAAAAATAGAGCTGTCAAATAAACGTATTTTGTTTATGCATCCGGAAGATATCGCAATACTTGATTTGGACAAGGTGAGCAACGTTATATATCTTGTTGAAGAAAGAAGATTGGAACATGGGAAAGTAATAGCGATTACAGATGAAAAATTGAAAAGAACTGTATTGGATGCAATCAAAAACAATAAAGTGAAGTATCACAGAGGAAGAGAAAAATGAGAAGGTTTGATATCGGTGACAAAATCAGATGTTACGAATCAGGTGTACGAGGTATATGTGTGAAATTCTACACACCTACAGCATGTGAGGAACAGACGATGGTAGAGACAGCAGACGGAAGATTTTACCACGCACCAACAAGGACATGGGAAAAGACGGATACAAATTATTTTGAGAGCCTGTCGAGAAACATTGGGATATCAGCAATATGTGATTCGATTTATGGTGAATTGCAGAAAAGCGGAAAGCACATGGTCATGGCAAGAAGAAAGAGGGAACAGAAATGAGACTAAAACCAGTAGTAAAGGCAAGTGAGTTTATGCGGTTCGGGTTCAAGCCTTGCCGAGGACTTCCGAAAAGCGCAGAGAGTTACTATCTCTGCGTGAAGAACGGACACAGAGTAATGTTTGTGGACAGTAAGCATTTTACGGAATCTGAATGGCCGATCAAGGATGCACGAATCCACAAGAATCCAAACTGTAAATTCAGCGACAAGCGGACAGCAACCGAGATTGAGTGCGAACTGGTTGTGAATGGATTGTTGGAAGAGGTGAAAAATAAAGAGCAGACAAATGCTTGTTGCGGTTGCTTCGGAGCTGCGAATGGTGATTGTGATGAGTGCGCTAAGGATAGGAGTAATAAGGATGAAGAATAAAGAGAGGTTTGCAACAGAGATTGTGGAGATTGCTTGCAAAGGACACGATTTTAGGGTTAATAAAAATACGAATGAAGTTGCGGATTGCTGTGACGCTCCATGTGCAGCTTGTTTGTTTTTGAAGATGGAAGACTGTGACAAGGCAAGAAGAGAGTGGGCAGAGTCAGAGTACATCGAAAAGCCAGTGATAAGCAAGAGAGACAGAGAGTTTTTGGAGTATCTCATAGAAAAGTATGAATATATTGCAAGAGACAAGACAAATTATTTATACGTATACAGCGCGAAGCCAGACAAACTTGATGTTTTTTGGTCAAGAAATAATTGTGATTGTTTTTGTTTGGATGATTGTGCTGATGTTGATTTTCCAATGATTAAATGGCCAGACTCCGAACCGTGGCTTATTGAGGATCTGAAGAAGTTGGAGGTGGTTGACAGTTATGAATAGAGAAAAACTTTTCAGAGCGAAACATATTCATGCAACTTCAGGTAATGAGCATCTCAACGGAACATGGGTACATGGCTATCTTAGTGACGAGAATTATATTTACGATAAAAGTCTTGAGGGTGAATTTCTGATTGATGAAAATACGATTTGCCGATATGTGAATTTGACTGATTTAAAAGGCGAGGAAATATGGGAAAACGACATTTTGATGTGTCATGGTAATCCGGATGATCTTGTAAAAGCAGTATTCGGAGAGTTTAACGTCATAGAAGTGGAAAGTGAAGAAGTAATAGACAGTGTAATTGGATGGCATTATGAAGTGATTCCAACGGATGAATTAAGTAAATGCGAGCCGTTCTGTTATTCGATGCCACTTACGGACACGTATATCAAGTTAAATGAGATGGAAGTTGTCGGCAACGTATTTGACAATCCTGAACTGTTAGAAGAGGAGAATGTGCATGGAACAGATTAAGCTAGGATTGAGAATCGCAAGCATTGTGGTTGGGATAATCGGTTATAGTGCAATATGGATGTGGCTGATTAATAATCGCCGGAACGAAAAAAGTGAACTTGCGTGGGTATTATGGAAATGCTTTCATGCAATTGTGATTGCGCTTGCGTTTCTTTGGGCGTGGTTTTAGGAGGATAAGAATTATGTCGAATGATAAATGTTGCGGAACGTGCAAGTACAATCGTTATGATGATATAGGTGATGGTTGGGTGTGTGTTAATGACCGAAGTGAATATTATGCAGACTGGATAGAATATGACGATTCATGTGATGAATGGGAAGGAAGAGAATAATGAAAGCAAGGTATCCGGAAGGGTTTATTACCGATAGATCATTACATAGAGCGGAGGGTGATGTATAGATGGAAGATGCGATCAGAATCATTGAAGGATTGGATACATCCAATAGTGAAGAGAATATTAAAGCAAAGGAGATGGCAGTAGCTGCTATGAAGAAACAAATCCCGAAGAGGCCTGTAACATATGCATCAACCAATAGAGCCGATTGTCCGGTTTGTGGTGAAACAGTTAGAGGAATAGACAATCCTTATGGAAAATATTGCAGCCGATGTGGTCAGAGATTGGATTGGAGTGATTATTATGACAAACGGAGATAAAATCCGATCAATGTCCGACATGGAGCTGTCAAGAGAACTCTGCAAGATTGCCGGAGTCTGCTCTGAATGTCTTGTACAAGATATGTGCGACAAGGGACATACTGGATTTGAACAATGGTTGAAAGAAGAGGTAAACGAAGATGAATAAAGGATCAAAATCAATGAAGTTCCGTGGAGATATTAAACATGGAAAGCTTGCGAGTAGCACACCTAGCGTAAAAGCTGTTAGACGTTTCAGAACAAAACCATATGAAGCAGCTAACCTTGTGAAGAAACAAGGGGAATATTTAAGCGAGTTGCCACATGAATGAATAGAACGTATGGGAGTGGATTTGAGCCGGGATATAGTGGTTTAGCCACTCCATTGAAAGAGGGCCGCGTATGAAGTTATGTAAATGTGTAAAAAGCGAGATAAATTATTACATAAAAGAATGTAACTTTACCGATGAAGAATTGAGAATTTTTATTATGTTATCAAAAGGAAAAAGCATAATTGAAATTTCGGAAAAGCTTTCTGTTTCAGAATCAACTGTAAACAGACGAGTAAAAAGTATAATGTCCAAAGTGATGGAGGTAGTAAAATTGAAAGACAATAGTATTCCTGTATGGGAAAAGGTAATGCTCACAGTGGAAGAAGCTTCGCAGTATAGCAACATTGGTGTTAATAAGATAAGTTCCATGCTGAACGAACCAGGATGCCCGTTCCTTTTTTGCGTTGGAAAAGGTAAGAGATTAGTTAAAAGAAAAGAATTTGAGAAGTATATTGAAAAAACAATTGAAGTCTAACATTGAAATATGAGCCTTTATATAGTAATATGTAGCTGTATAGTGGCTCTTTTGTAAATGGAAGGAGCAAAAAAATAATGGGAAAGGATTTAAGAGGAAAAGAACTAGGAGTTGGGATAACTCAAAGAAAAAACGGGACCTATCAAGGAAGATATAAAGATAGGTTTGGCAATTCAAAGACAATATATTCAAAAAAGTTATCTGAGTTGAGAAAAGATCTTGCTGTTAAAATTGCAGAAAATGAAACATTTGTAAGTGTAAGAGAAACCGTAAAATTGGATAATTGGTTTAATCAATGGATAAAGATATATAAAGAAAAGAGTGTACGCCCTAATACTCTTAGAGAATACACTCACATATACAATAAGAATATATCACCTTTTATAGGAAATCGCAACATAAATTCTTTGGTTAAATCAGATATTCAAAGAATAATAACATTGGCTCATACAAATGGATATGGGTATGAAAGGCAAAATAAAATCAAAGTCATATTATCAGATCTAATGGCCAGAGCACTTGAAGATAATCTGATTTCAAAAAACCCAGTTTTAGGATCCAAAGTTATAGACAAGAAAGAATCTAAAGCCAAATCTCTTACTCTTGAAGAACAGAACATTTTCTTTAAATATTGCAAAAATACATTTTATGATAATATGTTTAATGTTGCAGTAAATACTGGAATGAGACCAGGAGAACTTTTTGCGTTGACAGAATCAGATATCGATTTTGAAAATGGGTTCATCGATGTAAACAAAACGTTAGTGTACCAAAAGTACCTTACAGATACAAGAAAGACTTTTCACCTAGAAGAACCAAAAACAAAGCAGAGTTATAGGAAAGTCCCAATAAACAGCGTTTGTAAAATATATCTTGAAAGACAGATTCAACAAAAAGCGATAGTATCAAGCAAGAGACCAAAAGAACAGAATGATTTTTTGTTCACTACAAAGTACAATACTCCGATGAATTCAGTGATATATGCAGATGCTATACATGCAGTTATAAGAGAAATAAATTTGTTGCGACCGAACAATGATTTGTTCAAAAATTTTAGTGGACATACATTTAGGCATACATTTGCCACTCGATGTTTTGAACACGAAATCGATCCTAAAGTTGTTCAATCATATTTAGGTCATGCAAGTGTTAAAATGACTCTTGATTTATATACTCATGTTACGAAAGAAAAATCTTTTAATGATATTGAAAAACTGGTAGATAATACGCCAAATAATATCGTGGATTTCAAACAAAAAATTTCATAAGTGTGTAAATGGTGTGTAAGTTACACACTTGCCAACATAAAAAAGCCTTAAAATAAAGGATTTTTGGAGCATTTTGTACTAAACTTTGTAAACTTATTACGTATATCAGGTGACACCTTATGATCTGTATGGAACACCGTTCTAACACTGAGTTTATAAGGGTTTCAAGCAATTTGGCATACACACTGAATTTCATAAAATTACACGTATTTACACGAATTTACACAGCAAAAGTGTGTAAAAAGTGTGTACGGTACACAGCAAAAGTGTGTACGCAAAATAGTAAATAAAATAGAGCCACTATATGACATAAATATGAGAAGAAAGTGAAAACTTGCTTCTCTTTTTTTATGCGAAAATTTAACCATAAGGAGGCGGTCAAATGTTTTCAGATGCGATACTTGTTCAGATATTCAGTGATGATCGTCTCAATGGCATCCCACTTGAATATCAGTCAACGGTTGTTCATGTTGTAGAAGATGTGATTGACAGAAGATTCTACACTGATAAACCGTTCGCTTCAAGGGAAGAGATACTTGAGGATGTGTGTGAAAGATAGGAGGTCTATCATGTACGAGAATCCATATTTTGGAAATCCGTACTTACAACAGAATCAGCAGAGGTACGGAACTCCATATCAGCAACCAGTTCAACAGATGCAAGCTCAACAGCAACCTGTTTACAACCAGATGCAACAGGTCCCACAGCAGATTCAGCAGCCACAGTTGATCGGGCACATTGTTGACAGTCAAGAGACGATACAGGCAAGTGACGTTCCAATGAACGCTCCTTATGCGCTGTTTCCCAAAAATGACTTGTCTGAAATCTATTTGAAGTCATGGACTGCCAACGGAACTATTCAGACAATCGTCTTTAAGCCTGTTCAAAATCAGCGGACAGACAATTTACCGTCTACTCAATCAGAAATGAAAATAGGGCTATCTGACGATGCGACAGAAGCGTTTATGAAGAGATTTGACGAGCTTGGACGTAAGCTTGATGAACTGGAAAACTCTATGAGCAACAACAAACCGAAAACACGGTCTACAGTCAAAAAGGATGGTGACGGAGAATGAACCCAATTAACCTTTTCGGAAATCCTCAGCAGTTTTTAAAACAGATGATGGGGAATAATCAAGTAATGAACAACCCCATGGCCAAGAATGCTCTTGATATGGCTCAAAAAGGAGACATGAAAGGAATAGAGCAGTTGGCAAGGAACCTTGGGAAAGAACAAGGAACAAATGTTGATGAACTTATGAATCAAATAAGAAGTAAGTTTGGATTATAGCATATTAGAGGTTTGTGCACAGAAACTCGAGAAACCTCTTTATGAATAAAATTAAGGAGGAACTAATATGTTTAACTCAACTAACACACCTTTTACAATGCCAGTCATGCCAGCAACAGGCGGTTACGCTGATGGAGCTGGTTGGGGAGACGGGGGATGGTTATGGATCATCGTCGTATTCGCACTGCTTTTTGGCTGGGGAAACAATGGATTTGGTAACGGATTCGGAAATGGTGGCGGTTATGCAGCAACAGTAGCTACACAGGCTGACATTCAGAGGGGATTCGATACTCAGAACATTGTTGGAAAACTGGACGGAATCAACAATGGATTGTGTGATGGCTTTTACGCTCAGAATACAGCTCTGATGAATGGATTCCACGGAATTGACAACGCAATCTGCAATCTGGGATACCAGACACAGCAGGGATTCAACACAACAAATGTTGCTTTGATGCAGGGGCAGAATGCATTACAGGCACAGCTTGCCGATTGTTGCTGCCAGAACAGAGAAGCTATTTCTCAGGTAAGATTTGACATGGCACAGGACACATGCGCTTTGCAGAACACAATGAATACGAACACTCGTGACATCATTGAGAGCCAGAACGCTGGAACAAGAGCAATCCTTGATTACCTCTGCCAGGATAAGATCGCTACATTACAGGCTGAGAACAACGATCTGAGACTTGCAGCTTCACAGGATAGACAGAATGCTCTTCTGACTACTGCAATGACAGCTCAGACAAATCAGATTATCAATGCTGTGAACCCGGCACCAATTCCGGCATATCAGGTACCTAACCCGAATGTGTATTACGGATGCGGTAATGGATGTGGTTGTTAATGACCAACAATCAAAACGGAAACTACTCTTTTCTTGATATGTTGAACGTCTTTTCCGTTATCTTGCAGATGATTGGATACGACAAAGATCAGAAGCAAACGTCTAATGATGACTTGCTAAGAGCCTTGCAGAGACAGGACAGGGAGTATCTCGAAAAGATAATTTCCAATCAAAATCAAATCTTGGAGATTCTTTCCAAGACGAATGAGTAACTTAACTTAAATGTTATGTCTGCTATAAGCAGTATTACGAATACAAGGGGCAGACTGTAAACGGTTTGTCCCTTGATTTACTTTGAAATATTCATTATTTTATGATAGAATAAAAGTAGCCATCAAGGAAGTTGGGAGGATTTTATAAATGAGTAAAATAGATGATATTTCAGGTAAAAAATTTAACAAGCTAACTGTTATCGAAAGAATGGAAAGCTCTAAAAGCGGAAAGGCAATGTGGAAGTGCAGATGCGATTGTGGAAATTATACTGTTGTTTCCGGAAGTAATTTAAAAACAGGTGGCGTTAAAAGCTGTGGTTGCTTAAAACATAGAAAAGCTTGGAATAGTTACGTTAGAGAAGGAAGCAGAAGGTTATATTCTATTTGGTGCGGCATAAAAAGCAGATGTTATAATAAAAACTCGCTTTCCTACAAACACTACGGTGGCCGTGGGATTAAGCTTTGCGATGAATGGCATAATTTTTTGAATTTTGAAAAATGGTCATTAGAAAACGGGTATTTTGATTCTGCTACCATAGAAAGAAAAGATGTTAACCAAAATTACTGTCCGGAAAATTGCGAATGGATTTCTCTTGGAGAACAAGCAAAAAACAGGAGATCGAGTTACGAAATAATTTTTGATGGAGAAAAATTAGATTTAATGGATTTTTGCAAAAAAATGGACCTGAATTACAAAAGGGTACACAATCGAATACACAAACTTGGATGGAGCTTTCAAGAAGCAATTTCGAAGCCAACAATGATTTCAAAAAGAAATAAGAAAGCGAGGGAAAAAAATGGCTGAGTTTACAAATGTTTCTGCTCAAGAAGTAGCAGTGAACGGAAATGTTATCTTTACAAACACGGCAGTTCAAGGAAATAACTGCATCAAACATCGTGAGGGTTCTGGAATCGTGACTCTGAGAGGAATCACAAATCAGTGCAGAGCGCGCTATTTTGTTGATTTTTCAGCAAATATCGCAGTACCGACCGGAGGTACAGCCGGAGCAATCTCACTGGCAATTGCAATCAGCGGAGAGCCTGTTCTGTCTTCTCAGATGATTAGCACTCCGGCAGCAGTTGACCAGTACAACAATGTATCTGCTGGTATCTATATTGACGTACCGGCCGGATGTTGTGTGAATATTGCTGTTGAGAATACAAGTACACAGGCAATCAACGTGGCAAACGCTAACCTTGTTGTGACTCGTGAAGCTTAGGAGGTGAGAATGTTATGCATATCAAACATATCCATGAATTGATTGAAAAACTTTCTGAGTGCGCTTGTTCTGAACTTTCCAGCGGTATTGAAAACGTTAATACTTGTGAAATGGGACAGGTCATCGACATGATTAAAGACCTTGCAGATGCTGAATACCATGCAAGAATCTCAAAAGCTATGGAAGAAGCCGATGAAGATGAAAAAGAGGAAGAGAAGTATCTTCTGAAAATGTTCAAAGACCAGTACGGTGAAGAGGATGCCAGGAGATATTATGACGAATACCGTTATAAATCCGGCAGATTCGCTCCGAAAGGTCACGGAATGAGAAGAGGATACAATGAGCCGCCTTATTGGCACATGACTCCTGAGATGTATCGTAACTGGGACACTGATCGTGACATGGACAGAGACAAGCACGGAAGAATGTATTACACAGAGCCTAAATCATCCAGTCGCTATGATATGGCTCGCCGTGGCTATACAGACGCAAGAGATACACACAAGGACAAGGACACGAAGATGCATGAGCTTGAATCTTACATGACAGAACTTGGAAAAGACGTGACTGATCTGATTTCTGACATGACGCCGGAAGAGAGAACTCTTGCAAAATCAAAGCTTGCGACTCTCATCAATAAGATGTAATTTACGGGAGGGTGAAAGCCTTCCCTTTTTAAGTAGGTGATTTGATGAATTTCTATATCAATGATGAATTATGGCATGTCCAATACGAAAATCCATCCAGTGAGCTACTGAGACGGTCAGACGGTGTTTACACGCTAGGAGTTACTGACAGAATGACCAATACAATCTATCTGTCTAATCGTCTCTCAGATACCATGTTTGACCGCGTTCTTTCCCATGAGCTGACTCACGCTGTTTGTATGACCTACGGAATTTCTCTTCCTATAGAAACAGAGGAACGCCTTTGCAATTTCATTTCTGACCATGCGAGAGAAATTATTTCATTGACTGATTTGATTGAAAATATTTTGCTTGCGCGTGTTGTTTATTAATTCCATTTGTGTTATAATAATATCAGCGACGAGAAATATGTGAAGAACGAATGGGATTCAGATCAACAAGGGTCAGGAATCGTCAGCCTGAGTATACTGAGAAAAAGGATAGTACAAAATACTGTCTTTACTCTCAGCGTACTCAGGCTTTTTTATTTCTCTAATATACTCCATTGATGGTGCTGGATACTAAAAACGGAATACCGACCAGTAATGCGGCTGGTTACGAATTGAACGTGGCAGAGTCTATTGATTTAGGCTCTGCTATTTCTGACAAAAAAATAAGAGTTGCCACCTACCAAAGAAACAACTCTTAAAACAACCAATCTAAAAGGATGCTTACTAAATTATAATAGCACATCCTTTTGGAAAAACCAACGTTTTTATGAAAAGGAGAAGAAAAATGAATGAATTAAAAAATTATAAGTTTGATGATGAAACAGTGGAGAAAGAAGATCTTTTGAAAGTTCTTGATTCATGCAAAAATTTTACCGAATTTTTTATTGCTTGCAGTGAATTGAAATCAGCATTAAACAATGCAGACCTAAGAATACTTGCTCAGGTAATCTACGAGTATTCCGAAATTTATGGTTTACGAACAATAATTCTTTTGGCTGAAACACTTTATGCCGATTTAAATCTTCCTTATAGAAGTATCAAAGCTAGAGAATGTACCGAAGCTAAGATGAAAAAAGAAATATTAGATAACTTTGACAAAATATTCCCTGGATGTGATCATATTGAAGAAGAAAAATATGTGAAAGGAATTGGTAAAATAGATATTTACGCAGAAAAGAATGGAAGACCGATTATTATAGAATTAAAGATTGACAGAAAGAATCCAAATCAGCAATTACTTTCATACGGATCTAATTTTGACAATCCTATTCTCATTGGAATAACAGAGACTCCTTTTGATAACGGAAGTAAAATAGACGGTATTGAATACTATACTTTTTCTGAATTGAAAGATGGAGTAAACAACTGGGTATCTTAAAAAGATGGGATAGCTACTACCTAGGTCATCGATAGCATTGGAAGAAAGTTTATCTTAGGTTTGTTTGATATGGCTGCATAATCCACACTATAAGAATAATATTTTTGTAACGGAAATCGCACGGTTGATCCGTGCTTTTTTCATGCAATCTATTGAGTTTTTCAAAAGAATGTAATACAATTACAGTATATCGAAAGAAAGGAAAAAAGGATTATGGGAAAATCAAAAAACACAGGAACAAAAATTTGCAAACATTGTCAGTCAGAAATACCAAAGAAAGCAAAGGTTTGTCCGAATTGTAGAAAGAAACAGGGTGGAAAGCTGAAATGGATTATCATTGCAGTTGTAGTGATTGGAATTATCGGAGCTGCTATGGGCGGTGGTGGATCAGACGATTCCACAGCAAAGAGTGATTCAAACAGTAAAGGTGCCACAGATGCTAAACAGGAAGAAACAATTGAGTATACACAGGTTTCTATCAGTGACATGGTGGATGCTCTTGACAAGAATGCAGCAGCAGCTTCTGATGAGTACAAAGACAAGTATCTTGAAATTACAGGAAAACTTTCAAATATAGATAGTGACTCATCATACATTAGTATTCTTCCTGAAGATGATGACTTTGCGCTTACTGGAGTTCAGTGCTACACAAATGGAGATGAAGATATCATCAACGCTGTGAAGACTCTTTCAACTGGTGACACTATTACAGTAAGAGGAAAGTGTACAGATGTAGGAGAGGTTATGGGATACAGCCTTGACCTTGAAGAAATCGTACAGTAACAATTGAATATGGATTATTTTGGAGAGGGATTTTTATTCCTCTCTATTTTTTTGAATTTAGGTATTGACTTATTGGGCTACATATATTATCATAATTATAGGGCTACAGAAAGTGGGGTGAAAATATGAGTCCAAGAACAGGAAGACCAAAAAGTGAAAATCCAAAATCAAACCCTATTCACGTAAGGCTAGACAATGAAACAAAGGAAATTCTTGATGAATATTGTCAGCAAGAAGAAATTCCGAAGACAGAGGGGATAAGAAGAGGGATTCACAAATTAAAGTCTGAAATCAAAAAATAGAGATTCACACCTACCGACCAAAGTAATAGTGAATCTCCACCAAGTTAGAAGTTTCCTTCTGCAAATATTATAATGCAGACGGGGACTTCTTTCAAGAACATTTTTTTAAATTGAAAGGAGTTTTTATTATGAAAGAAATTAACTTAGAAGTAAATATTATGAAGCCAGAGGACAACAGAGCAATTCTCCATTACATTGCGGACAATCTTGTCTGCTATACCAGTCTTGCTGAACTTGCAGGATTTTGTAAAATGTACGCAGCAAAGTATGATTTTATAATGATGTCTAAGGGGGACAAATAAATGAAAGACGTTGATTTTTACGAAGACAGAGATGAATTTTACAGAGAGATTTATAGAGATGACATTAAGAAGCTGGTAGATGAACTGGAAGATGTTGATGCAATCAGGGTACTTCTTGACTATGCATTTGGCTATCGGGAACTACAAAAAGCGAAAGCAAAATCAAAGGCAAGAGCAACAGTGTAATTTGATATGGAGGTTAAGAAGATGGCAAAAGAAAATTTAGCAGTAAGTGAAATAGCATTACCGATCAGAGAATACAAAGGACAGAGAGTAGTTACTTTCAAGGACATTGATGAAGTTCACCAGAGACCGTCTGGCACAGCTAAGAGAAACTTCAACAGTCATAAGGAACATTTTATTAAGGGCGAGGATTACTTTAAGGTTACGATGTCAGAGTTCAGTACGTATCACGTACAGAATTCAGATAAGAGTGTTGGCAACCCTAATCTTGAAGTTGTTTTGTTGACAGAGAGCGGATATCTGATGGCTGTCAAGACGTTCAAAGACGAATTGTCGTGGAGCGTTCAGAGAAGACTTGTGAATACCTATTTCAAAGCGAGAGAAGTGGCAGAAATTCCGCAGAGACCGAAGGTATCTAGCATCCCGGCACCTAAACCAGTTACGTTCTACAGAAAAAACAGATATAAAATAGCAGCTATTTGCAGCAGCTACGGTGTCGAAGAAAAATTTTTGTTTGAGCTTATATTTCCTTACATTGAAGAAAAATTCGACCTTGAGGAAGCAGAAATCAGATATATTATGGGGACAGGAAAGAGACTTGAAAGCAAATTAGATTTATTTGACTTCTTCCCTGACATGGCTGAACGTGCAAAAACCGTGATTGACGGCCTTTACGAATTAAAGGTAGAACATAGAGAGGAGAAAAAGAATGGTAGTAAAGAAGTTTAAAGTAAAAGTCAGCGATATGAGAAGCACGCTGAATAATATTGAAGAGAAAATTCGCCCGATCAGCGACAGTGTGGTTACAGATTACTTTGCGGAAGACCTGCTTCCATTGGTTACGATTGCTGACAAAGTGGAGATGGGGAAGACAAAAGCACTGATCTATGCTTTCAAGCTCGGTTTTAGAGCCGGGAAGATGGAATTAAAAGAAGAATTGCTGAACAATTTCTGCAAATAATCAAAGAGGGGAGATCATTTCTCCCCTTGCTTTTTCCTTATAAACCGCTTGATTTCAAGAATCATCTGCTCTCTGCCCTCATATCTGTGGATATCATCAACATCCCTGGAAGTGATTGCGGAGCCGATATCGCGAGTATTTTCCTTGAGACGTTTGTCCAGGTACTCTAAAATGTCCTCGTACATGCCAATACTCCTTTTCTTTTTATCATAACATTTTTTCAGAACGGAGTAAAGTTCGCGGTTTTAGGGAAGAAATTTGAAATTTTCGAGAAAAAATCTAAATACCATTATATAAATACAATTAGATGCAAACTATATATGCATGATATATATAAAAGATATATAGTAATGATATATAGCAAAGATATATATGATAGATATATAGTGTTTATATATACCTTTTATATATAGCTTGATATATAGATTTTATATATAGTATTATATATAGCAAAGATATCGTTTGAAAGGAGTGCTTTTTCTTGAAGAAATACCAGAAAGACGCGCAAAACCGTTATAACTCAAAGTTTGATATTGTGCAAGCTAGATTACCGAAAGGAACGAAAGAGCGAATACAGAGCATAGACTACACTATAAACGCTTTTATCGTTGAAGCAGTAGAAACTATGCTTAAATCACTTGAAACGCCAACAGCCCCGATTTTAGAGTCTACAGAGAGCGTTTCGACCGAAAAAGGGACGAAAGAGGTCGACCAGATGGCAGCAGTTGAATTGATGCCATGGGAAGAGGGTTTTGTTGATCCTCTGTATGAGTCAGAAGAGGAAAAGAAGAAAGAGAAATCGGCTAAATTCTTAGCACGCAAATACGGGGAGCGAATCACTGACATTGTTATACAGAAAGACTTGATAAATACTTACAGCGTGGATATTTTTGCAAAAGCGAAAGAATACGTTGAACACCCGGAACTACTGGAAGAACCGGAACAGGAAAACAAACCACAAGAAAAGGGAATTCAATCACTTGAGGAATTAAACGAAGAACTTGCAAAGAAGAGAGCCGAAGACGCTGCTAAGATTTCCGCGGAAGAAGAACAGCGAAAGAATAGACTAAAAGAGATTCAGGAAGCGACAAAAAACGACATCGTCAACTATGTCAAGAGGGTGCGAAACGGTTCAGAAATGACCGAAGAAGAGAAGAAGAAAGAAGCAGAACGGGAAGAGTGGAAGAAAAAGAACAACAAGGAATTCGGAGTTTGATTCTGTGGCTTCGCAGAATGTGGCTAGAATTGATTTGAATTAGTTTAAGCTATGCTTCTTTGCCTAACGATGAAAATAGCCTTAAAAAGCAAAATAGAGCGTTGTACAAAAATAAGCAAACAAAAAGAGCCGGGAATTTCTCCCGGTTCTCTTTATATTCTAAACAATCTTTCAAAGAATCCTTTCTTTTTCGGTGGGCGCTGCTGCATCCAGTGATTAATCAAACGCCATGTTTCGCCCTTGTCATACATCGGAACAACTATTTTTTTTACTCCACTATCAGGATTCATATAATATGCCTGTCCATAGCGCGGTAAATCCTCGCAACCGTTAAAGCCTAGTATATTTCTGCTGTCCTGTGCTGACCTCGTACGCAGTCCCACACGGGCATCAAAGTTGACCTTGATTTCTGTCGGTATGACCTTGGCAAGTGGACACTGAGTCGCGCAGATCAGATGGACTCCGGCGGCACGTCCTATTTGTGCGATGCGCTGGATCAGTGGCATTACCTGTTTTTTGTTCGTGGTCATTAAGTCCGCTAATTCGTCAATAATTACGTATAACTGCGTCCCATGGTATTTCTTCTCGTGCGCTCTCTGCATCTGTGTATATCTCGTTTCAATGGTATTCATAGCCATTTGCAATCCTCTGACCATCTCAGCCGGTTCGGATGCGTAGAAAGCCGTGTGAGGAAGATATCTATAGTCTACGAGTTCCACTCTCTTCGGGTCGATAAGAATGAACTGTACTTGTGACGGTGCATCAAACAGTGCAGTTGTGATAATTCCATTAATTACAACCGATTTTCCCGATCCGGTAGCTCCAGCAACTAACAAGTGCGGCTGCTCCATCATGTTCTCATACTTGACAAAACTCTTTCCCTCTGGTGTGATCCAATTTCTCTGTGCTTTCATTGTGTTTTTCCTCCTTTTCTCTTTCCTGTTATTTGTATTCGTGAAACTCTCCACTCTATGCAATAGATCAATATCTTCCGGCTCAGTTCCTAGCTCTGCAATTCTTCGACACGTTCACAGAGTGCAATCAATGCAGCTTTGAGCGTTGCACCTTCTTCCAGCTGTTCAAGTTCTGCGGCAAGCTCTGTTTCTGTCTCCTGGCGTTCTTCTTCGTTGTCGTATCCGTCACTTAAAGCGGTAAAAATCATTTCTGCGATATCTCTATTTTTCATTTGATTCTGTCCCCCTTCTGGTATTCTAAAAGCCGGAACGCGTCCGGCTATGCTATTTTCATTTCTTCAAAGAATTTCTTGTTGACGTTCTGCCAGTCTTCCGGAATGAGTCCGGCGCTTTCGCGTATCTGTCTAAGTCTGTAAAGGTGGGCGCGCAGGTTCTTAACTCCGCACCATACAGAACACGCCCCGCCGCTCCCTGCCTGCGGTATGCTGTAAACTATGCCATCATATGCCCACATGTCCCAACTTCCGGAGACTGCCAAAAATGTTCCCTTGCTTATGATCGTCTGTGCGTGATCCTTCCATAGATTCCCCATTTTATCAAAATCGTATTTCCTCATTTCTTCCCTTTCTGCCTTCGTTCCTCCGTGGCGGGCGGCTGTTATCTGTAGTCGTGCACTTCGTCATTCCATGCGATAGAACAAGGCACGGAAGGCGCTGCGGTTCTTATCATGTATACACGGGTGGCAGCTGAGCTGATCGCCGCAACCATCAAAATTAAAATAATAAAGTCAAGTGCTTTTCTCATGGTTTCAAGTCCTTTCTAGTTCAATGCCTTGTTAATCGATTCCGATAACTGCGGGAAGGCTTCTTGTACTTCCTGCATTGTGTCCGCTGTAAAGTCTCCGATCGTTTTCCCGTTCTTGTAAAGGTTGCCACGATATACAACGTCGTAACCGTAAAAACTCCAATTAATTCCGGTCACTTCTTCCGGCTTATATTCATACCACATATCTATCTTTATCATGTTTTGCCCTCCTGATCTGCTCAAGACTTCCGGGGATTGCTCCCCGGTTGCTCTATCTATTTGCGTGCGCCTTTCTCAAGTTCTCTGTAAAGAAGGTTACAAGCTAATTTCTCGGCTTTGTCCTCTGTGTATCTTGCCTTTTCTTCCTCTGTCTCTTCAAGGATATTTCCAAGAAAGTCGATCGCTGATCTGAGAAAAATATCATCAGCAACCGGGAACGCTGTTGGAAGTCCCTGCATCCAGTCCATGAACATTTCATTTTTACTTGCTCTGCCTGCGATGTAATAACAGTCATTTTCAAGCTTTTCAATTCTGAACGCCTCCAGGATGTCTGCGCAGATCTCGTTAAAATCTGTCTTTGCTTCTCTGCCTTCGAATGTGTAATATTCGTTTGCAGCCTCGTAGCTGTTCACGATCTCTTTTCTGATGTTCTCCATTGCTTTTCTGCTGTTTGTTCTTAACATTGCTTTTTTCCTTTGCTCCTGTTATAATAGAGCTACCTTTCTTTTGATTGGTGCCGATCGGTGTGAGTTGGTAGCTGCTCCGGTCGGCTTTTTTGTTTTGTTCTTTGCTATGGTTATAATATAGCATAGTTTAATAATTATGTCAACGGTATAGTTTAATAATTTTAAAATATTTTTGTTTCTTCTTATATAATAATGAAAATTTTTCAACCAAATTGACAAGCATAGTTCAATAATGTATAATAGCATTATAGATAAGAAAGGAGTTTTAATAATGGCATTCAAAGATAAAGAAAAAGAATTAAGCTATATCGCACAATATCAGAAAGACAACTATGATAGAATAACAGTGATGGCACCTAGAGGAACGAAAGACCAGATCAAGAAAGCTGCCGAACTGAAAGGAATGAAAATATCCGGGTTTGTTCTTGATTGCGTTCAGAAAGAACTTGAAAGAATGAAAGAATAGTTTAATAATGCATTGACAAGAATAGTTTAATAATGTATAGTAATACTTGTAAGAGATACTTACAAGTTGCCGTGGCAAGACGGAGAAAGGAGAACTATGAACGATATGACAATGACAGAGATAGCAAGACTAATTGAGGGACTGCGATCGGCTGGATGGGAAGAGAAGAAGATAAACGACTTCCTTCTTTACATCGAGAGCGGAGCAGAAGAGTACAAACCGACAGAAGACAAATAGAAAGAGCCGCACAAAGCGACTCAGACACACAAGAGAGGGCGGAACTTGCCACCGCTCTCAAACAATTATTATATCAAATGAACAGGTGAAAGACAATGGAAAGACTGAAAAACGTATATAAAATATCAGCTGATCTCGAAGACGGAACGACAATAACTAAGCATATATTTTCACACACTCACGACAATGCATTGAAGAAATTCAAGGTTGCGAACAACAGAAATAAGCTTCCCGAAATCATCAAAGTAAACTCTGTAGAACTGATTCTGAAAGATGTGATTTATTAAATATTATTTTAGCCAATAGAGCAAGAAATGGGCATTCCTGCTCTATTTTTTTAAAAATAGTTGTTAGTTCAAACTAACAGGGCAAGTAGGGTTACAAAACTGTTAACAAATTGTTACGATAAATATTTAACAAATGCCAACAAAGCCAGTAAACACAAGGGCAAACAGGGATTTCACAAATGTTACGCTGTGCAAATTATTATGCTATTTGTATACAGATTGGATACAGAATGGATACAGCCATAATAATCGACTTACTAAATAATTTATAATATTATATATATTACTTTTCAAAACTATATCCTTCACTACGTTCAGTCTATAGTTTTAAAAAGGTCGGGTTTTGAGAAAACACCGACTGTGTACCTCCCCAAAATCGATGTAAAAATAAATCGATCAGACAAGAAATGAACAACGGCCGGAAGAGACAACCACAGCCAACAGAACAGTGCATTGTCTGATCTGATTATCAAAACACGGACACGCCAGTGCACAGCCGAGCACGCACATACACGGACGCACACGCCTTGATAAAAATTTAAAATTAATTTACTCGACACTATTGCAAACAGATTTTCGTTGTGTTATAATGGCATCAGCGACAAGAAATCCGTGAAAGCCGAATGGGAGCTGGATCGAAAAGAGCTAGGAATCGTCAGCCTAGGCATATCGAGAAAATAACAGACAATGAGCTGTTTAATATCTCGGTGTGTCTAGGCTTTTTTGTTTATAGATTATTAACAATGCGGAGGTGAAAAACAATGGCTAAGAGAAGAACACAGAAAACAGAGAGAGTAGAAGTTGAAACGGTGAACAGTGTTGAAAGTGTTGAAGTTGATCCAGTCAACCTCAGAGCCTTAGTTGATGACGTGATCACTGATTACTGCATGAGAGATGATCTTGACGAGTCAGACATTCCACCACAGATTTGGAATGACATTATCGAGGAGATCAGAGTGACACTGTTCGAGAAGAACGGGAATTTGCTCTGGATCAATGGCAGCATTGGCGGAACCTATGACGATGAGAAAGTCATGAATGCCTATGAGATTTACAAGAGAATCTGCAATAGACATTGCCAAGTTGTAAACATTAAAGGCTTCTCTGATATGTCTGGGATAGATAAACAAACACTATATAACTGGGATAAAGACAGTAGATATAACACTAAATATAATCCTAGTAATAGTGGTGGTAATAGTAATAGACTAAGTAAAAAATATTTCGATTTGCGCAAGAAAATCATGGATGACAACGAACAATCATTAGAGTCAATGTTACAAGATAAGCGCATCAATCCAATGAAGGTACTACCATCACTGAACAGACACCATATGTGGAACCTTCCAGGGGTTAGCCGTGAGAAAGTGGAGGCAAGACCACTGACCGCGGATCAATTGCCACAGCTCGGACAGGATTTACCGCCACAGATCGAGGAAAACGATTGATATTTTTTAAGATTTGAGAACGGAAAAACTGATGGTTAAAATAAATCATTGACTTTGCAGTGATTTTAAACAGAGTTTCCTCGGAAATGGTCAACTCTATTGGATAAATAAGTATTTTTCGTATAGAATCATGTGTTCGGAACAAATGTTCGACGCTCTGACCGATGGGGGACCCCATTAAATCAATAGTGAAAAATCGGCTTGCTAAGTCGTTCTGAAATTTCCCAAAATAAAAAGAGGTGTTACGATGGGTGAGAAAGATGAAAATCTCAGACAGGTTTTTATAACGTCTGATGGAATTGTTAGAAGAATGACGATTATAGGTGATTGGATTCATGATCTTTCTGAAAAACTTGTTGATGATGCAGAAATCACAACACATATGAACAACGATGGCGGACTAGATATCAAGTTTGAGTTTGATGAATCACTCGTTAGAAACACATTCGCTTGGAAATTGCTATTCGGTTCAAATAACTATCGAAAATACCACGGATTGCCAATGAGACGGAAAACAGACAGGAGAAACTGATTATGCACAGATACGAGATAGCTCAAGAGAGAGTAACGATGACGATAACAGCGGATTCAGTGAGAATCGAAAAAGATAACTTGATTGTCTTTGAGCAGGGAGAAGAGATCAGAGCAATTGTCAATGACAAAGATATCAAGTACATCCTGAGGATTGAGTAGGAGAGAATATATGCTGAAAATCATTCAACGCCTGTTCTGTCGACACGATCACGTGGTGCATGACCATTCAGACCTTGTTCGACAGGAAGACGGAAGTTTCAAGACAAAACATTATTGGCGGTGTAAGAGCTGCGGAAAGGTGATACCAGGAAAATGATTACAAAGAAAGATTTGAAGGGATTGAGTAAACGGGAACTGAAAGAGATGCTGTGTTTGGCAAGTCAGTGGTGCGAAGAGTGCGGACTTGTTCTTGAGTTCAAAGACTATTCGATGGAATTTGCCGGACAGGAAATCGATACTACTGCATTCGGAGAAGATATCAAATCTCTTGAGGATGAATCACTCCCATTCTCGTTTGACCCATATGAGGATTGCGACAGATCAGACCTCATTCGTGAAATCGAGATTGCAGAAGATAAGAACAGATATCTCGAAATAGACAATGAAGACTTGAAGACAGCAATTAGAGTTCTTGTTGATCTGTACGCTAGAGAAAGAACCTTACGGGGCGATTCGTATGAATGATATCGGGTTCAAAGAGCAGATTCTCCAAACATCATGTGCGGTTGTCAAAAGTGAACTGATGAAGCACGGAGAATTCTATGATGCGTTTGTGGCATCTGTTGAATCAGTGATACGTGAGATACCTGAGGTTGGAGAAAAGACACTTGCTATCGCTGAGAGAATCACGAAACGTATTTCCGGGGAGGGATGACATGAGAATTGCCGGGAAAGAAATCAACGATGAATGTGTTCACTGCGGAGAGATTCTTGAATGCAAACTTTTCAAACAGGGACACGGAATCAGACAAGAAAGAACAAATGTGGTGCAAATGATTTCTTGTCAGATGAAGCACAGGGAGAAGAGAAGTAAGTAGACTACTGTTGATTTTTGCAAATTTCATTATAGTGATTGCTTGTATTAGAGGTGTGTCGGATGATTGATAAAGAAACGCAGAAAGCTGTTGATATGTTTTATAGCATTTATTCTGAGTTTTACAAGAAATGCGGAGATTCAGCTGACATGTGCATTATGCGGCGTTAAAGTGCCTGAATTAGAAACATTTTCGTTTTTGTTTTGGGATAGTGGACGCAAGAGGAATAAATGATGGGTGAGAAAGATAAGAGCAGATATGCTTGCTGAAGATTGGGTGTTTGCGGAATGATACAAAAAACAATTGCACATATTGAAACAACAGGGCAGGAAGTTCTTGGAATTTTAAGGTTTGAGACAATTACTACAGATGCCGGATTTAAACTTGATGGTAAAAGGAAACTGTACTGGCAAACACCAAAAGCACTGTATCTGCCAATATTTGAGACATATCAACTGATAGAGCCTTTCAGCGAAACATCAAAGGTTGTTGTGAATAATAAATTTGAATTTATAGCATATGCCGGAAATGGGTGCTTGATTGGAGTAGATCCAATAAGCAAACGTCCTGGCGAACAGGAGGATTAATCATGAAGAAATTAAGATGGATTTTGTCAATTGCATTTCTAATTGCCGGAGTTGCCGGAGGACTTTATGTCGGAGGATATTTGCTTTTGTTTAAATCAATTTTGACAGCTTGTATTGCTTTGGATGCAGGGCAAATTACAGCAGCGATTATTTGGACAACAATCGTAAAAGCATTTCTCTCAGTGATTGTTATGGCGGTAATCATTTTTGCTGGATTTCTAGGATTTGCGATTTCCACGCCAAAAAAATAATTAAGACATTTACTAATACTTTGTTTCATATATTCGTCCATGTGACGATTCTCCACCTACTAGCGGAAAGCTGAACAAAGGGACGTCACAAGTCCCGGTAGGTTTAGCCGATTCTGAAATCGGTTCCGTCAGAATATCGTTGTTGATTGTAATCTGACGTAATCAAGGCTGGTTTTGCTGATGATCGGCAAGTAATTGAATGACGATTCACCCAGTCGTAAGCCACAATCCCATAAAGGTATTGGAGATGGTTGCTAACCATTCGGTCGGAAACGACTTGGAGGTTCGAATCCTCCTTGTGGCGTTCTGAGTTTCACGGTTCTCAGAAACACCCCTCATGTACGCGCCCTATGTGCAGTAAATATGCCATTTCCCTTTAGATTAGTTTTGATTCCCATAAGTTTAAAGTGATTAAAAGATTTCAAAAACCGTGAAATGCTATCATAGCTCAAATGGTAGAGCAGTTGATTACGAATCAACAGGGTCCGGTTCGATTCCGGGCGATAGCTCTCTCCGAGTTTCGGAGAAAAAACTTTTTCATAACTTACTTTCCTTGCTACAGTGTAGCTGGAAGCCGTATAGCTTAATGGTAAAGCGTTCATTCTACCCCTACCCAAGTGAAAGATTGAGGTTCGAATCCTTATATGGCTATTTTCAAACATGATTTCATGATGAATAAGGGGAAACCCTAATCATGTTTGAATTAAAATTCAATCAGTGTTTTAGCTGCGGAGTTCGCTGAAGCTCGGAAACTAACGTTTTGTTAATAAAAGACGTGGTTTATCGATCATATAATAAACTCCAATATTATAAAGAACCGTAGCAGTGCAAGAATTCCTTACGGCTTTCGAGGTAAATTTCTTGCAGCTAAGGGCGTATAGCTTAATGGTAGAGCACAGGACTTTGACTCCTGGTGTACTGGTTCGATTCCAGTTACGCTTGTTTGAAAAAAATGGAAATGTGAAGAGAAGAAAGGATAGTTTTGATGGGAAGAAAAATCAAGGTGCTTGACAGAGACAATTTCGTCGATGCTATTAATGATTATTGCAGCCATAAAATTACAATGGATGAAGCGGCAAAGAAAATGGGTGTCTGTACTCCGACATTCCGCAAATATCTAAGAATGGTTTGGATGGGAGAACCACTGCCGGAAGAACTGTTCGAAAGGAAGAAATAGTGATGAAAATGGACGATGAAATGAGAAAAAATGAAGTAAAACGCGTGATTACTTGCAAAATGGAAGATATTGCCAGTTTGGTGGTGAATTCCGGTTATACAGTGACAATCCGACCGACAAAAGACGGGGCGAAGATTACCAGTCACAAAGAAAAGGTTGTGAAATAATGGATATCAGAATCGAAAGTGATGGAACAACTACAAAGGTTTTTGTTGATGGAAAACAGATTCCAAAAGCTACAATGGCTGATTTTATATTTCATGCGGAACCGGGAGAAGTTTATTGCTCTGTTGAAAGAGTAAAGACGGATGACAATGGAGTTCCGCTAATCAGCAAGAAAGATTGGAGCATCGTGAAAGAGACGGAAGTTCTGATTAATACATTGAAAGATGACTTGTTGATTGGAAAAGATCAGATTAATGAAAATTAAATATTAACAGCTCATGCCCGGATGCGGACAGGGAACAGGGGAGTGCTCCTTAACTTTTTTATTTTAAGAGTTAGGGGGCACTTTTTGTGTTATGGCGAGCGATTATTTGATTAAAACCGTAAAAGGGTATGAAAACTACATAGAGCGTAAGGGGATTGACGAACAGGTGCTTGATGCGTACATCCTTGCGGTTCAGACTGCATTTGAGCAAGAGAAAGACATAAAGTACGGATTGCAAGTTTCTGATAGAGCAAAGCAGATTGTTAATCAAATCATAAAAAAACAGACAAACGGTGGGGATTTTGCGTGGCTTGAAGATTATGCTCAGCAGAATAAGACAGAGTTTGACTTGATTAATCAGTATTATAAGATTTTGAAAATAGAAGCACCGGAAATTCTTGACAGCTATATGCTGTATGTGGAAAAAAACAGAAAACGAAGAGACAGATTCTACGAGCCGAGAAGAAAAACATTGAAATTGGTAACTGACAAGATTCAGATGCTTGAAGACGATTTATTGGATGAACTGTTTGTTCATATGCCTGCCCGTGTTGGTAAAAGCCAAGAACTTACGCTTGCGACTTCATGGAAATGCGCTAGAGATATGGAAGCGAGCAATTTGTACGTAACATACAAAGAGGGCCTTGGAAGCGCGTTCCTTGATGGAGTTATGGAAATATGGACTGACCCGACTTATTGCTTTAAAGAGGTGTTCCCAAAAGGAATTATCAAAGATACTGACTTAAAAAACAATAAGGTTGATTTAGGAAGAAAGAAAAAATATAAATCTCTTTCTGGAAAAGGACTTACATCCGGACTTAACGGCGAATACGATGCGTATGGATGGCTAATTGTTGATGACATTATCGAGGGTATTCAGGATGTTTTAAACCCAGATGTTCTCAAAAGAAAGCAGACTATCTTTGACAACAACGTAATGACCCGTAAGAAAGAGAAATGCAAAATAATCTACAACGGTACAATTTGGAGTCTGAAAGATATCTACATGGACAGATTGGATTTCTTAGAGAACAATCCAGAGGCAAAAGATATCAGGTATGATATTTTGAAGATTCCAGCACTTGATCCAGTTACAGATGAAAGTAACTTTGATTATGACTATGGAGTTGGATTTTCAACAAAATTCTATAGGATCAAACGTGCAAAATTTGAAGAAAACGATGATATGGCCGGATGGTATGCACAGTGCCAGCAGGAGCCTATTGAAAGAGACGGAGCTGTATTTAATCAAGAACACATGAGATTCTACAATGGAGTGCTCCCAGCGCAAGAACCATATAGAATTTGTGCTGCATGTGATGTGGCTCTCGGAGGTGAAGACTACTTGGCATTTGCTGTGGCTTACATGTACGAAGACGGGTCCATATACATTGATGATGTCATTTTTGATAATTCAGAAAAGAAAATCACAAAGCCAAAAGTTGTGAATATGATTATTGACCACAACATAGGAAGTGTGTATTTTGAATCAAACCAAGGTGGAGAGGGTTACAAAGATGAAGTGGACGAAATACTGAGAGAAAAAGGACATAAGGTAACTCTTGTTTCTCAGTATGCACCTACATCAATGAGAAAAAGTCAGAGAATTTGGGACAAAGCTGGTTCTATACGTGAGTTTTATTTTCGCGATACTGGGTTCAGAAATCAAGAATATAGGAACTTTATGAGGAATCTGTACTCTTTTACCATTAAGGGTAAAAATAAGCATGAAGACGCTCCTGATTGTCTTGCGTCGCTTGCATATTTCATTGAAGGAACATGGGAACCACCAAGAGTCGAAGCGGTACACAATCCGTTTAGAGGAGGTTATAGATAATGGATACAAAAACATATTTGGGACAGATTTCAAAGTTAAATTTCAGAATCAAGAACAAAATGGAAGAAATTAATCAGTTGAGAGATATGGCTTGTTCTATTTCTGTGTCTCCAAAAGAGGTTAATGTTCAGAGCAGCGGAGAACCGGACAAAATGGGAAGTCTTGTCTCTAAAATTGCAGATGCAGAAGCAGAGCTTGCAGATTCTGTTGAACGCTCACTACAAAAGAAAAAAGAAATTGTTCAACAGATAGAGATGATCCAAAATACAAATCAGTACAGAATCTTGTACGAAAGATACGTCTTATGCAAAGACTGGAATGTAATCAGCGTGGAGATGGGATGCACTTTCCGAAATGCAATGTCAATTCATGGAAGAGCATTACAAGAGTTTGAGAAGTATTTCGGCTCTTATTATCTGTAATCGCTTCACATAATTTCATATAATTTCACATCTTTTCACTATTTTTCCAAATACTTGACGTGATATAATAATAATCGAAGAAATACAACTTGAGGATACATAATAATTCTCACAATCCTTTTTCAAAGATGCACTTGGAATGACGAACCAGGTGCATTTTTTATTGGTGAAAAACATGGTAAAAGAACAAACAATCTATTGTCCGAAGTGCAACAGGAAAGTTGGCACTTATGACGGAAAAGGAAAAATCGACAAAGTCTGTCGATGCAAGAAGTGCAACAAAAAGATTATTTTCAAAGTAGCAACGGGAGAAACAGTCAGGAAGTCGCTGCCAATTAGAAATTGCAGTAGCGGAATGACTTTTTTGATTTAAGGTGAAGAAATGAACAAGAATACTCTACAAGACCTTGTAAAAGGCAAATACGGAAGAAAAATTGCATATGCGAATGTCGAAGAGGTTGATCAAAGCAATATTTTGGAAGTTGTAGGGGAAACACTTGGAATCTTTTACTTTAACAAAAGTGTTACTAAATATTTGTGGGACTACTACAAAGGAGATCAACCGATTCTGTACCGTACAAAGACGATCAGAGATGATGTGGTAAACAAAGTAGTAGAAAATCACGCTTATGAAGCAGTTCAGTTCAAAGTAGGACAGTCCTATGGAGAACCGTTGCAGTGCGTGAGCATTGTAAAGGAAAATATCAGTGAATATGTTGACGTGTTTAATAATTATTTGAGACGCGCTCATAAACATGCTAGAAATATCAGAGCTGGTGAGTGGCAGTCGGCAACTGGAACAGCTTTTTTAGCTGCTCAGTTTGAAAAACCGGGAGAAAAAATGCCGTTTAGAATTACAGTTCCAACTCCGATGAATACCTACATCATTTATTCATCTATTACGGAAGAACCGCTTGTTTCTGTTCAGGAATTCAAGGACTTGAATGGTGAATGGTATAAGTCATGCCACACGAAAACGCACCAATGCATTATCAAAGACGGAAAAGTTGAACAATGGGGTGTACATGCGTTTGGTGGAATCCCTATTGTTGAATACCCAAACAATTTTGAGAGAATTTCTGATATTGAGCTTGTAGCATCCATGTTTGATGCAATTAACAATATGCAGTCAAACAGAATGGACAGCATTGAGCAGTTCGTTAGTGCTTGGGTGAAATTTGTAAACTGTACAGTTGACCATGAAACATTCCAACAGATGAAAATGGAAGGTGCTCTTGTTGTTAAATCAAACAATGGTACTGACAATAAGGCTGATGTTGATATTATGACACAGGAGCTAAATCAAACTCAGTCACAGGTTGCAAAACAAGACTTGCTGGATAATATCTTACAGATTCTTGCCATTCCTAAACTTGAGGGAAACACAGGAGGTGACACTCAAGGGGCGGTACAACTCCGCAACGGATGGGATATGGCTAAGACGAGAGGAAAACTGAAAGACCCGATTATTCAAGAGTCAGAACAAAGACTGAATGAAGTTATCTTGAATATTATTCGTGTAAGAAAAGGGAAAAATGAATGTCCTATTGATACGAGCCAGTTTGAAGTGATTATTAATCACAGCCCTATGGATAATATGCTAGTAAAGGCACAGTTTCTGGACTACCTGTTGAAAGACGGCACTCATCCGAAACTTGCATATGAGCTTAGCACATTATTCCCGGATAGTGAAAAAGCGTACATTCTGTCCAAGCCTTATTTGGATGTGCTTTACAGGACCTCTGATGATGAAAATAAGCAAAATCAAATTGATGATAATGCTAATCAGAATCAAGAACCGGGAAATAATCAGAATTCAAATGGCAACAAAACGCCGGAGGTAGAAGAATGACATATGATTACACAGTAAAACAAGACGGACAGACGTATCCTCCGGGAACAGATGTGCCGGATATGGGGAGCATTGTTTGTACCGAAGCATCGGGAAATGTTAGAAGCTATGAAGCTCAGTCAAAAGATGTTGATAAGCTCCCGACTTATGTAGATGCAGGAAGTTCCTGTTTGATGTTAGACACATCGGAATTATACAAATTCAACTCTGAGACAAAGAGTTGGCAGAAATTAGGATAGTAGAAATAAGCCAGTCATTGAGAAATCAGTGGTTGGCTTTTTCTATATAAATTTGCATCCATGCGTCAAATGGAAAAAGAAAAAATCCATGCTGATAGAACAGCGAAATCAAATGTAGATCACGGAGGTAATAACTATGACAAGAGAAGAAGCAAAACAAAATTTGGTTGCGTTAGGAATTGAAGAGCCGACAGATGCACAGGTCACTAATTATTTGAATCAGTTTCATAATAACAGACCAGCTCCGGCACAGAACCCAAATCCAGCACCAAAGCCGGAACCTCAGCCACAGCCTACACCGGCACCAGTTCCAAATCCACAGCCGAACCCAAATCCGGCACCACAGAACGATAACGAGATTGAGAAGCTGAGAAAACAGATTGATGCATTGCAGAAAGAGAACATCAAGAAAGATATTCGTGCTTATGCTGCTGAAAAAGGACTGACGGGTGAACAGGCAGAGAATGTTCTTGCTGGTTTTCAAGACAATTACGATCTTGCAAAGACAGCCATTGATTCCATGTCACAGATTATCGCCGATAAAGAAACAGCCGCCGCACAGGCGAAAGAACAGGAAATCGCTAACGGTTCAATTAATCCGGGCGGTGGAAATCCTGGCGGTGGAAAACCAGATGATAAGCCGGAAGATGTGAAAAATGCAGAATCTATTGTTTTCGGCAACAAACAGAGTGAGCGGTCTGTAAAAGACTACTACGTTTTGAAATAAGGAGGAATTAAGCAATGGGTAAACCAATTGTAAGAGATTTTACACAAGGTAAAGGAATTCTGAAGTTCTTCCCGTATGAGGGAGCTGCTTGCGTAGTACAGCAGTCAATGGTATCTGCGGCAGATAACAACGGAATGAAAATTGTAAAAGCTGGAACGCCGTATCCGTCCAATGATGCTGAATGCCTTGGATATCTTCTTGAGGACGTTGATGTTACACAGGGAGATGCACCGGGAACATATGTATATCAGGGAACGATTGATTGGGAAAAAGTAACAGGTCTTTCAATTGCAGATGCGGCAAGAAAAGCTACTCCGAGAGTTACTTTTTACGGAGCACCAAAGATTGCAGAAGGTTAATTAAGGAGGAATAACAGACATGGCATTACCATTAAGTCAAGCATTTACAGCGAGAAGTCTTGGAGTTATGTGGAATAACTACAAAGCGTCTCTTGCGCTTCCACCGTATCTTGGAAGACAGAAATTTGGAACAACAAAACAGGATTCACTGGAGATGAGATATATCCTTGGCGAAAATTCTCAGCCAATCTCTCTGAAAGCAGCCAACTTTGATGCACAGGCAGAATTAAGAGATGTTGGTGGATTCCAGGACATCCAGAACGAAATGCCGTTCTACAGAGAGTCCTATATGGTAACAGAAAAAGAGGAGCAGCAGTATGCGAACTATCAGTCTGCCGAAAACTCAAATCTTGCAAATCAAGTACTCAGACAGATCAGCAAGAAACCTATGAATCTGATTCAAGGAGCTATGGTAGTTCCTGAGAGACAGATTTGGCAGTTACTTGCTCCGTCAGACGGTGTTCCGAAAGTTACTGTTAAAATCAAAGACAAGACATACACAATTGATTACACAACAGACAATGGAGCAAAGCACAAGGCAGATCACTTCGTTGAGATTCAGGGTGCATCTGATAAGTGGAACGTTCCGGCAACAGCAACACCACTTCAAGACTTGATTGACACAAGACGTGATTTTGCAAAGAAGACAGGATATTCTCTGACAAGATTTTCTATGAATACAGAGACATTTGAGATGATTCTGAAAGCAGAAGACACAAAGAAACAGGTACTCGGAATTACTGCTTACAACGGCGGTATCAGAGTAAGACAAGCTGATGTTCTTTCTTATCTGAGAGAGTACGGAATCGAAATCGAGGTATATGACAAGATGTATGTTGATGAATCTGGAACAACACAGTATTTCATCCCAACAAACATTATTTCTTGTCAGTCAGCAGGAGTATATCTTGGAGACTACGTATTCGGAAGAACACCGGAAGAGAGAAGCGGAGACCTTGCCGGAGGAAATCTGCAACTTGTTGAAACTGGTATTTCTGTCTACACATATGCAACAGAGCATCCAATCAATACTCATTGCGTAGTATCTATGATTGGTCTTCCATCATTTGAGGGAATGAACAGCGTTGTTGTTATGAAAGTAGCGTAAGAGGTGATCGGATGCTTGCGAAGAACATTATCAAAATGAACGGCAAGTGGTACAAAGCAGGAGAAGAAGTCCCGGAAGAAACTCCGGGGCTGTATTCTGAGAAAATGCAAATACCGGTAGAGTTTAAGTATAAGAAAACAGACATCAACAGAATGAGCACTGCTGATTTGAAAGAATTGGCAAGAGAACATGAAGTATCAAATGTTGACGATATGACTGGGCAAGATTTGAAAGAATACTTTATTACAAGGTTCAATCTGTAGATCGTGAGGTGCAGCTATGGCAATTGAAGACAGAATCTATGAGAAATCAGTAGAATACTTGTCTGATATTCCAGAGCTTGCCGATGAAAAACCATCAAAACTGTTAATCGGATTCGTAACTGAGAAATTTAAGCAGTGCAGAAACTATCCTCCGTCTTTTACGGATGCGAAGATAGAATCTGACATGGAAAAGCATTTGAATACAATCGCCATGGCTGTTGTTGACCTAAAAGCAAAAGAGGGAGCTGAGGGAGAGACAAGCCATAGTGAAAATTCAATCAGCCGTTCCTATGAAAATGCTTATGTTTCAAGTTCGATATTTAATGACGTGCTTCCGTATGTTCATTTTTTGTAGAAGATTGTGCGTGAACATTTTGCTGATGTCAGCAATATGGTCGCAGGGTATTAGCTAATTTGGTGGTGGGCAGCTAATGGAAATAAGAAAAAGGCAGGTAAATGATTGATGACTATTGAAATATCGACAGCAATCATTATAAGTGTGGTGTCAGTTGCTTTTTCCATTTTCTTCGGTTTGAAGAACAATAAACGTTCGGACACGAAAGATATCGAAGAAAGAGTTAGGCAGAACACAAAAATCAATATGAAACTTGATAACATTTCTTCTTTGAGTGAGGACATCAAAAGTGAGATTTCTCAGATGAAAGATAAGCTTGATTCTCACAATGGAAGAATAATCAAACTGGAAGACAGTGTAAAGAGTGCACATCACAGAATTGATACACTGGAAAACAGAATGAATGGTGGTGAAGAATGATGGATATTTTTTCAATGGAAACCGTATTGGCAATCGTGGTTATTACTTATCTTGTTGGACTAGGAGCGAAGCTGTGTCCGAAAGTAAAAGATAATTATATCCCTGTGATTGTTGGTGTGGCCGGAGGAATTCTCGGAGTTGTTGGAATGTATGTAATTCCTAACTTTCCAGCAACAGACGTTCTTGATGCAATTGCAGTAGGAATTGTATCCGGACTTGCAAGTACTGGTGTAAATCAGATTCAGAAGCAAGTAAAGAAGGTGACCGTAAGTGAGGACACTGAACAGAAATAAGCAGAAAATGTACTACTCCTTGCAAGATGGTACGTCTCCGGTATATATGACTGATGATGATGGAAATGTGAAATATATCGAAGTAGATGGAGAACAAATTCCTGTTGAGTCAGGAGAGACTGAACCACACTACACGGAACCTAAGTTATTCAGAGCGAATATCAATTCTACATTGACCGATACATTTATTCGGGCGTTTGGCATTGATGATTCCTCTGACAAGGCAACGATTGTCTGTGCAAAAGGAACTCTTCCATTGGCAAAAGGAGCGCGTATTTGGCGTAATTCAGCCATTAAATACAAAGACACGATAAATATGTCAAACGTGGATGAAAACTCAGCAGATTACGTTGTTAAGGATGTCAACGATGAAGCTATGCACGAAGATACATTCTTGCTTCAACGATTGATTAAAGAGGGATAAGAATGAGCACAAAAATCAGTTTCGGATTATCACAAAAGAGCATTGATGAAGCAATCAAACAGATTGAAGCTTACCAGAAATCGCTTGATTCAAAGTTAAGCTTGTTCTGTGAAAAATTGATTGAGAGAGGACAGACTGTCGCAGTTGAAAAGCTGACAGAATCTCCGCTCGGAAAAACAGTGACTCTGAAAAGTGATAAGACAGAAGAAGAGATGGGATGCAAAGCGGTACTGATTGCCACTGGTGAAGTAAAGTATCCAGAGGGAAGAGAACCGTTCAATCTTCTGTTCGCTATGGAATTCGGAGCCGGTGTTCGTTACAACAGCATCCCAAACCCAAAAGCCGGAGAGCTTGGATTCGGTGTTGGCAGTTATCCGGGACAGACTCATGCGGATGATCCGAACGGTTGGTACTACTTTGGTGATGATGGAAAATGGCATCATTCCTACGGTATCAAAGCAACTATGCCGATGTACAATGCAAGCCTTGAGATGATTAAATCCGTTTCAGAAGTAGCGAGGGAGGTGTTTGGAAGTGGATAATTCATGGGTTTTCGACTTAGAGACACACATCTTCTCTATTGTTCAGAAGAAAGTAGGAGATAAGCTGAAAAGTAAGTATCCGAACATTCGTTTCACGACTACTTCAAAACCTAAAGGCGTGACCGTAAAATATCCAACAGTTTACATTCGTGAATTGCCTGGTGCAGAAAAAGCACGCACTTTGGACGGTGAAGATATCAGCGGAATCTTGTATTCTATGCAAGTGGAAGTAAGTACAGATAAAAGTGCTAAAGAAGCTAAGGCGGTTTTGAAAGAGGTTGCCTTGGTATACAAAAATATGGGTTTTGAAATCAATTCATTTCCCGGAGAGAGTGACGGAGACGAATATTACCGATGTGTAATGCGAGTCAGGCGAACTCTCGGAAACATAGATGCGTTACACTGATCCGAAAGGATCTTTTTTATTGCCTAAACGGCAGAAATGGAGGTAAGAAATGGCTTCAACCAGTTATAAAGTAAGAGCTATTTACAAAGAATTAGACGATGGTGCGGATTTGTCAACTGTTGATTTTGCCGGAAGTTACAAACTGCTTCTGAAAGCAAAATCAATGCCTGCTCCGGTGTCTGCACCAAACACAGTTGAATCAACAACTATGGAAGATGATGCACAGACATTTGAGATGGGTATTAAACAGTCTGATGCAAAAGAGGTAATAGGAAACCTTGAAAAAGAGTACCTGGACAATATTGACAAACTTGAGAAGAAAAGAGTAGCTATCTTCCAGTTATATGGAACAGACGGCATCGGAGGCGTTGCAAAATATGCATACGTTGCACAGGTATCAGCTACTCCGTCAGACGTTGGTGGTGTCGATGAAATCTGTGAGATGACAGCAACCATCATTCAGAACACTGTCGCAAAGAAAGTGACAGACGAGTATACAATCGTTGACGCTGGAAACGGCACATTTACAGTAACAAAGGGGTAGCACGTTCCGAGCAAGACAGGTCAGCGAATACTCGGAACGTAAAATTTGATTACGCTGACATTACAGAATAACAACAGGAACGGGCGCTCTTAGTGGCGCCCTTCCCATATAAAATTACGGGAAGGAATACAAAGACATGAAAACATTTGAAATTAATGGAAAAGAATATTCAGGGAAACCTTTTGACTTTAACCTTGTTTGCGACCTTGAGGACATGGGCGTATCAGTTGAATCCATGGAAGAGAAACCGATGAGCATGGTTAGAGGATATATTGCGCTGTGCATGGGAAAAAGACGTGCAGATGCCGGACTTGAGATTCAAGAGCATATTCTGAATGGTGGCACAATGGATGATGCAACCAAAGTAATGCAAGAAGAAATGGAACAGTCTGATTTTTTTCGCAACCTCAACAAGAGAGCGGAAGCGGAAGCTACAAAGAATCAGGAGAAGAAGAACACTGGCGGCAGAAAAACAGCAGCAGCGAAGTAAGATCGTATCGTTCTCAGCGTGAGTTTTTCACCTGTGAATGGTATCCACAAGCAAAAAAAATGGGAGTTGGCTGGACAGAATTTTGGAGCATGAATCCTAGAATCCTGAAAGCGGTATCTGCCGGATACGAAGAGCAACTCCTTGATATTGATTATATGAATTGGATGTCAGGACAATATCTTATCAGTGCAATCAATACGTGCTTTGTCAAAGAAGAAAAGTATCTGAAGAAACCGATTCTGAAAACATTAATTGAAGAATCGCGAATGACTGATGAAGAACGTGAACTTCGTGAGATGGAAGAGGAAATCAGAAAAATGGATGCTTGGATTGCAGCAGACAGGGCAAGAGGATTGCCGGAGACATCGATGAATTAGGATGGGTTCACCATCCTTTATTTTTTGTAAAAAGGTGGTGAAAACATGGGAACAGAGGTTGACTCTCTTGAGGTAAAAGTTGAAGCGTCGGCTAAGTCAGCAAATGCTAGTTTAACTAATTTGGCAAAGAGATTAGGTACTGTATCGCAACAGCTTCAATCTGTTTGCTCTTATCAACCAACAATAAAGGCACTTACTGGAAATCTCAATAGCATTTCTCGACTTGATTTTAAGAATGTAAAAGATTTAAAAAACGCTATTAAAACAATGTCCAAAGATATGGCAAAAATCAATGGACGGCAAATTAAAATCAGCGTAAACAAGCTTGGAGATGTAGAAAAAGCAGCAGAGAAAGTGACAGACCTTTCTCAAAAAGTTGCAGAAGCATCCAAAAGCATAAAAATTTCCGTTGATTCTTCTGAGGTTAATTCTGCGAAAAAGGCTTGCGAAGAACTGAAAAAGAAAACTTCCGGTTTAAAAGCAAGTGCTCAGACCATCAAAAAGGCAAGCGGACAACTTGGTGCATCTGATGGTAAATCCGTATTGAGCGGAGCTGAAACGAGACAAAGATTTTCGAGCATCGTCCCAGATAAAGACAAAGGAATTGCTGAAGAAGAGACAAAAGAAGCGTCTAATCTTTCAAAGATTCTTTCCGGCACTCAGAAAGTTTCAAAATCTCTTTCAAGTACGTTTGGAAAGATGGGAAAAACAGTTGGTGGCGTGGTTTCTAAAGCAAAAGATCTTAAGAATTTGATTACCAAAACAAATAAATCCGGTGGTCAAATGTCAATGGGAAGAATGCTAGGAATGTCACTTGTATTTTCCACTGTATTTTCAGCGCTGAGCGCAATAAATAATGCTATTAAGGAAGGTTCAAACAACCTTGTTCAATACAGTTCTGATTACAATAAGAGCATTTCAGGTATTGTCACATCTCTTCTGTATTTGAAGAATGCATGGGCAGCGGCTTTTGCTCCGATTATCAATGTAGTCGGACCGTATATTTCAGCATTTATTGATATGCTCGCCAATGCAATGAATAAGGTCGCGCAGTTCATGGCTGTATTGACTGGAAAAACAGCAGTGGTGCAAGCAAAAAAAGCATGGAAAGACTACGGAAAAACACTCACATCCACTGGAAGTAGTGCTAAAAAAGCTGGAAGTGATGCGGCAAAAGCAGCAAAAGACCTTGAGAACTATACTCTTGGAATTGATGAACTAAATGTGATCCAGCCGACAACATCAAGCTCAAGTTCAAGTGGTGGCTCTGACGGAAGTTCCGGTGCTTATACGGGACCAGATGTTTCTGAAATGTTTGAGACAACTGAACCTACTAAAGCTATTTCTGATTATGCTAAACGGATCAGAGAAGCGTTCAAGGCTCAAGATTGGACTTCTCTAGGCTCAATTATGGCAGAGGGCGTAAATGCCGGAATGCAGAAATTGTATGACATATTTGACTGGAATAAGCATGGGGAAAAGATAACTTATTTCTGCAATGCTTTTACCACAACAATGAATAGCCTTGTTGACAATATTGAATGGCCGTTAATGGGAGCTACTGTTGCTGCCGGAGTGAATACGGTCTTCAATACTGCACAGCTTTTGATTACCGGGTTTAACTGGACGAATCTTGGAACAGGAATCGGAACAGCTATTTCCACAGGGATTCAAAACATTGACTGGGGAACGATAGGATACACTCTCGGAGCTTATTTTATGATTTCTTGGAACACTCTTGTCGGTGTACTGAGAGAACTTAAAGGTGAAGACATTGGAATGGCGCTGGCTAATGCTTTTAACGGCGCACTGGAATCAATCAATCTTGGAACAATCGGAGAATCCATCGGAAGAATGGTTGCTCTTGTAATAGAGTCAATTAAAACATTTATTCAGAATGCCAATTGGAAAGAGCTTGGATCACAGATTATTGAAGGAATAAAGAATGCTTTCAAGTTTGCTTCTGACGGTGGTGAAAATACAGGAATACTTGCATCGGTTATTGGAATCGGAGCAACAGGTGAAATCACAAAGAAAATAGCTGAAATCCTTCCAAAATTAGATGGAATGGCAGAAAAATTCAATAAAATAAAGGAAGTTGCAGGAAAGCTAAACTTTAAATCTCTTATTACATTATCTCCAACAACTTTATTGATTGTTGCCGGAATTACAATTTTAGCTGCTGAACTCATGGACTTGTGGAATACTTCTGAGGGATTCAGAGATGCTGTAAAAAATGCTGTTGGGGAAATTGGAGATGCATTTTCTTTTGCTAAAAAAGAAATTTGGGACAACGGATTTAAACCACTTTGGGAGAACCTAAAAGAACTGTTTAATTCTATTTACGATTTATATGAATCAAGTGGAGCGAAAGAGCTGTTCGAATCAACAATGATTGCCGCAGTAAAAGAAATCGGAGAAGTGCTTTCCATAATAATCAGCAAGATAGCACAAGTTGTTTCTACTATTACTGGAATGGTGAGTGGGGCGATAAAGATAATCCAAGGCTTGGTTACGTTTGTGACAGGTGTGTTTACTGGTGATTGGGGAAAAGCTTGGAAAGGAGTAGAAGATATTGCTCTTGGATTTAAGCAATATATTTCATCTTTATTCAAATTGCTTTTTATGGCAATTACAACAATTTTCTCACCAATTGTGCAGTGGTTTTCGAAAAAATTTCAAGCTGCTAGAGACGGTGTAACGAATGCATTTTCAAACATCGGTTCTTGGTTTGGTAAAAAACGTGAGGATATCAAGTCAAATATGGAGTCGATTGCTCAGTGGTTCAAGGATATTTTTAAGTCTGCCTATAACGGAATTACTTCAATTTTTGACAAGATTGGTGGGTACTTCAATACTGTAGCAAGTTGGATAAAATCACCTGTTTTAGGCGCAGTAAAAGCAATCGCTAAGGCTGTGAACTGGGTTTACGGAAAATTAGGTGGAGACGGCGATCTGATTAACGTCTCTGGACTTGATAAATACGCAAGCGGTACAAACGGAGTCGCGAGAGATTCCTTTGGTGTTGTCAATGACCAGTCGGGAAATACCTACAGAGAGCTTGTCCAGTATCCGAACGGACAAACAGTAATTCCAACAGGAAGAAATGTCGTTCTGCCGATGCCAAAAGGTACAAAGGTGATGCCAGCTGGTCAAACAGCAGCATTGATGGGAATTACTGGCGTGAAGAAGTATAAATCTGGAATCGGTAATTTCTTTGGAAGTACAGCAGACAAAATCAGCGATATTGCAAGTAACATTTTCAGTTACATCAAAGACCCGAAGAAGCTTCTTAAAGCGGCAATTGATAAATTCACAGATTTGACAGGAGCACTTGAGCCTGGAATCACAATTGCGAAGACGGCAGTTAATTCACTGTTTGAAACAGCAGTTTCTAAAATCAAAGGATTCTTTGACAGTTTCGGTGCTATTGATTACAAACCATCTGCCGGAGTGGAGCAGTGGAGAGGACTTGCGAAACAAGCTCTTTTACTGACAAATCAGTTCAGCGAATCCAATCTGAATGCCTTGTTAACTCAGATGATGCATGAGTCAGGTGGAAATCCGAACGCTATCAACAATTGGGATATCAACGCAATCAGAGGTATTCCGTCAAAAGGACTGATGCAGGTAATTGACCCGACATTCCGTGCAAATGCGATGGCTGGATTCAACACAAACATATACGATCCACTGTCAAACATGATCGCCGCTATCAATTACACAGTCAAAAGATACGGAAGTCTGTATGCTGGATGGACTGCACGTGGATACAAAGGATACGCAAACGGTATCGGTACATTCAAGCTGTCTGATGTGGTCGGGAAATATTCTGTAGGTGGATTTCCTCATAATGGCGAGCTGTTTGTGGCGAATGAGAAAGCACCGGAATACGTTGGAAGAATGGGAAATAGAAATGTGGTTGCCAATAACAATCAGATTGTGACCGGAGTATCCAACGGAGTTGCAGAAGCGAACAAAAATACAGAAAGACTCTTGCAGAAGCTTATCGAGCAGAATGAGAGACTTCTTAGAAAGAATACATCACTGATGATGAACAGCAAGAAAGTAAATAAGGAACTGTCAAGGGGAAGTAGAAACTCTGGATACAGTTTCAGTACAACATAGGAGGTGCTAGGATATGTCAATTAAATTGAGTGATTTCATCATTGTAAATGGTCATCAATATCCGGCACCGAAATATTATCCGAATTTTCAAGTCACTACAGCTACAAATGCTGCGAGAAATGCAGCGAATAAAGTGGTTGGGCAGAAAATTGGTCGTGATAACTATAAGATAGATTCATTGGAGTGGCTATATTTGGATGCAGAAACTTGGTCAACAATGCTACAAGAGTTTGATAAGAATTTCTTTAGTAGTGTTCGGTTTTGGGATATGGTAAATAATAAGTGGCGTACATTAACAATGTATTGCGGAGATAGGACGGCAGATGTTTTCAAGATTGATTCATCCGGCCGTCCTCTTGCTTATATTAACTGTAAAATGAATCTGATTGATACGGGGTGGTAGGATGTACGAAGTATCAGATGCATATAGAGAATCGATGAAAAATCAGCTGAGAAATGCTTCTTACATGAAAGTAACACTCGGCGTTATAAATGATACAGCACAGAGTCAGGCATTGCTGAGTAATCAAAGCCAGTATGCCGGATTTTCTGATTTTGATGGAGTATTTGAACAGAAAGAAGTTCAAAGCCAGTATGCAACCTATGAGAATAACTTTTGGATGCTTGATGGTTCTATGAGATTTCTTCCGGATGCAGCATCTCAGTATGAACCTGTTGGAATCGTATCGGATAATCTGTTTTCAAGCAGTTTCTCGGTGAAAATTACATTTCAAGAGAATGTTGACATTGCCGGATTAACTATAAAGTTTGCCGGGAATTATCCTAGCAAATTCAGCATAATCACATCTGACGGAACATCAAAGAGCTATTCAAACAGCAGTTTGAACTTTACGACAGATGATAGATTTGATAACACAACTTCTCTTGAGATAAAAGTCACTGCAATGTCCGCTACAAACAATCGTGTGCGTATTGAAAGGATTTTATTTGGCAATGCGATAGTTTTTACAGATAATGACATAATCAACGCAGAATCAACTTCTACGGTATCACAGATCAACGAGGATTTGCCGGAGATTAATTTTACTTTGACTATTGATAATAATGATAAGAGGTTTGATTACGACAACAAGGAGTCAATCATCAATTATCTGAGAACAGGACAAAATATATTTGTTCAGATGGGATATGACCTTGACGATGGAACAACAGAGTGGATTTTGTTGCATACATTGAAACTGAGTGAATGGTCTGCAAATGACGATGAAGCAAGTATAACGGCTGTAGATGTTCTTCAGCAGTTTGGAGAAGGTAACTATTATCGTGGTGATTGGCACGCAAATGGCATTACGCTGTATGTTTTAGCAAATCGTGTAATTGCTGATGCAATCGGTACTTATTCGATTCCTCAAGATAAGTTTTTTATTGACACGTATTTGCAGTCCGTAGAGGCCAGAAACCCTATTCCATTAGTGTCGCACAAAGAAGCATTGCAAATTATTGCTAATGCCGGAAGATGCATTTTGACTGTGGACAGATATGGAAAAATCTGTATCAAGTCAGCATTTGACCCGGATGCAGAGACAACTTCTACTGATACTGCATATTTCTCTGATGTTTCCAATGTGAATATTGACAATGAAAAGACGCGTTATGCGACATATGAAGATTCAATGTGGAAGCTCGGCAGCAGACCGCCGTTTCTTCCGAGGACTGGTGTTAAAGATGACGTCGGATTTGTTACAAAAGATATTGCTTCTAAAGGTGGAACGTTTTCTACACCTCCGCAGATTGTAAAGACGTTTGATGTTCCTAGAAAAAGCAATGGAATGAAAGTGAAAGTGTATCATTTGTTCCCAAACACGATGAGCATTAACACTTATCTGAAAGACCAGATTGTTGAATCTATCGGAATTTCTGATGGAAAAATCAACTATGCTGATGTGAAAACATGGACTACAGATCACCAATTTAAAGAATTCGACAAGATGGTTATTGAGTTTGGAAGAATCAATGTAAATACAAGGCTTGTGGTTGATTATATTGAGCTTGGTGAAAACATCGATTACACAATCGAAAGAGATGATATGTATTCCAGTCCGACTATGAGTAAGCCGGAGAATATCAAGCGGTTAAAGAATATCAGAACTGTCTATTCAAAATCCGATACGATTGAAGAAGTAGTAAGCGAAGAGGTTGAGTGGACGAATGAAACTTTGCTATATACGTTTGACGAACCACATCATTCTTATACAGCTTCTCTTGAGAATCAGGAGGATGGTCAAAGCGTTCGGATTTCAGACAGTGGAGCGTACTTTGTTGAACTTAAACTTAGCGGAAATGACAGGGGAAAGAAGGTTCAAGTCATCGTTAACGGTAAAAAATTCAATCAGTCAAACACTTATTCCGTTGCGGAAATCAGCAATTACGGTGTTGAAAAAGATTGGAGAAATCCGCTGATTTCGGATAAGGAACTCTGCGATAAAGTCTGCAAATGGGTAGCTGATTATTACAATCCAGGAATTGATTACTCTATCGATTACCGTGGAGAACCGGCACTGGATGCCGGAGATACAATCTATCAAGAAAATCGTGACGGTAAAATGGTTAAGACGGTAGCGGAAAGCGTGTCGCTTACCTATGACGGAACTGTAAGTGGAACGCTTGAAACAAGGAGGTAATAGCATGGCATCATTTTCGACACCATATACTAATTGGGGAGAACACTCGTATTTTTCTCATACTGATTACAATAGAATCAAGAACAACATACAATATCTGATCGACTTGTCTTTTGAGTTGTTTCCTGAATACGAATATGAGGATATGGGTATCGATAAGACATATTCGGATTTCCCATTTGCAGATGAATTCAATCTGATTGAATTGAACTTAAAGCTTTTACATGACAAGTCGTTCGGTTTTGTAAAATACACATCATCAGACATGAAAAACTGGTATCCAAATAAACCGACACCGTCTTATGAGGATATGAACAGATATGAACAGATGACTGTTGATTACTACAATGGTTTGAACAGCATCAAGAAAAACAAGAACAAGCTCGGTGATATAAAGCTTGGAATGAAGTTATAGGAGGCATCGTTATGGCATTAAGAACTGATTTTAAGGATAGTGTATTGAAAGACACAACTGGAAATAAGAAATACAAAATGACGAACAACAGCGACAATACAGTTTCTTTCACTGATGTTACTGAGTACTCTCAAGAAGGTAGCCCTTATGGAGCAAAAGAAGTTAATGAAGAAAGGAAAGCTATTAACTCTGTTATAGTTCCTAAAACAAGAGCTGTCGGTAGCGGGTGCTACATTACGGAAGTAGGAGCTGTAACATGGCTTAACATTACGTACAAGATGAGAACGGAAGTTCCAGAAGGACACGAATATTTACTGAGTATTGTGCCAGCACCTATGTTCGAAGTATCACGAAAAATCTACATCGATAATAATTTTGGTTTTATTTTAGACATTATAGGCAACGGACAAGTTACTATCACTCCGTTCGGTGGAGTCATTGCAGCTGGAACAGAAATTTATGTGTCTGAATTCTTTATTAAAGCGCAGGAGTGATGTTATGAGAACATTAAAATTCAACGTGAAAGAGCAGAGGATAGAGAAAGCGAAGAACTGTGATTTTCGTGATCTCGCAAGAGGGACAACGGGATATTTGAAAGCGCAGTTTTCTTTTTCCTATGATTGGAACGGATACGCAAAGGTAGCTGTTTTTAATGATGCATGGGACAAAGTAGAAGAGTGCAGACCAATTATCGGTAATGAGTGCGAAATCCCGTCAAAAGTTCTTGACAGCATCTCATTCAAAGTAAGGGTTATCGGCGTATCAGATGGAAGAAGACTCACCACGAACAGAACGGAGGTGGATCAGTGACGGAACAAGAAGCATTAGCTGTAGCATTGGCAGAACAGGAGATTGTAAAGCCAGTCAATGACATTCTTATGATTGACCCAGAGACAAGAACGATTAATGTTCCTGATTCAGAGAGACTTTTCGGTGTGCAGTCAGATGAAAAGGCTGAAAGAAAGTATTTCAAGTGTCCGAAAATTGTTGGAAACAACATCAATCTTGCGACCATGAATCTGTACATCAACTACAAAAGTCCGAATCAAGCAGATGAAGAGGGTGATTCCTACATTGTTCAAGATGTTGTGACAAGCGGAGACTACATCACATTCTCTTGGGTTCTTGGTCGAAATGTAACGAAATATACAGACGGAATCCACTTCTCTGTCTGCGCCAAAAAGTCAAATTCAGACGGCACTCTTACGACAGAGTGGAACACAACATGGGCTGAGGGAGAAGTCCTTGAGGGATTGGAAACTACTCAGCAGATCGCGGAAAAGAACAAGGACTTGATTGAACAGTTGTTGAACACCTACGATTCTAAAGTAGCTGTGAAGTTGGAATTCGACCCGTCAACCCGTGGCATATCTATTGTTTAAGGAGTGAGAATTATGGCATTGAAAGCAGAAGATGTATTGGCGATTGTCAATGAAAAAATAAAGAATCCTGTCACTCAAGAACAGGTGACAACAGCTGTGAATGAGTATCTAAAAGAAAATCCAGTTACCGCAGGAACAGCACATACAACCCGGAGACAAGAGGAATCTCGATTGAGTAAGGAGGTACGACATGGCAACGAGTGATATTGGAAAAGGTTCATTTTTAAATGTAAAGAACAAAGAAACAGGTGAAATCGAAAAGAAAACCCTGATTCCTCCGGCTCCGTCTGATGGTGATTTAGGTGGAATTTCGGAAGAAGACTTGGCGCAGATCAAAACAAACAAAGAAAAAATTAGTTTACTAAATGAAGAAAAAGCAAACGGAAAAGGGATTTCATTCTCGATTAACGAATTTGGTGGACTTAGAGTAACTTATGATGATGGAAAATAGGAGGATATAATAATGGCACAGGCATCTGTAGATATTGCTATGGAAAAAACATCACAGGAGATTCTTGAGATGTGTAAAATTATTCGCACAATGGTGACGGATGTAGAAAAATTCGACTGGAAAAACTTCTGGGCGAATATGGCAACAGGAGAGTTGTTCTCCACAAAGTTTTATAATTACGAAAACTCAACGAATCCAGCTGGAGAAAAACTGAACGCTTCAAAAGGACTGGTTGCAGTTCCTTCCACAGACAAGGCGAAGAATCAGGATGATTTCGCTGGAAGAAATGCTTTCAATTACATTGACTGTAATTTTACGGTGAATGATGCCGGTGATAAGATTCCAGTTGCAATAAAAGGTGGTAACGGATTTTCCAATATAGGAAAGGTTGATGTAGGAATCATGACTCCACCAACTTACTGGGGCAAGGAAGAGTTTGACGGATATTACATCATTCATTTTTCTGATACGCCGCATCCGGAAGTTGGCTGCACCATTCCAACTCCGTGGACAGATGAGAATCTTGGATATGGCATGGTCACAAAGTATTATGCCGGATTGATTGATGGAATCGCATACAGTTCTTCTGGAAATGCGATTTACAACTTTGTTTCTGCACAGTTGGCAATCGGTGAGCTGGAAAAGAAAGGTGCTGGATATGTCGGTTCCGGTTCGGAGCGTACTGCATATCTGCTCTGTATGCTGTGGATTAAGTATGCGACAAAGAATAGTCAGAAATACTTTAGAGGTTGTGTTGATACTGGCAATCACCAGTACAAAGTTGCTGAAACTGGCGAGAATGTAAATTACGTGGTAATTACAACAGCTCAGGCGAAGAACTTCTATGTCGGAGAAACTGTATCAATCGGTACTCCGGGAGCTAATAACAATGTTGATCGTGGACAGGCAAGCATGAATGCAATTGCAAAGAATGTGAGAATTACAGCGATCGAATCTATTGCGGATACAGCAAACAGCAAGGTCTACGTTGAAAAAACTGGCATGACAATCACTGCGGATACTTACATTTCATCAATGCCACTTCATTCAGGTACAACAGATGAAGTGCTTGGAGCTGACGGATACATTTCCAATGATGGCAAGCACGCATTCAAGCTCGGTGGTATCGAGGAGGGCGTTGGAGCTAACTTCATCTCCATGAATGAGTTATGGAATAAAACCACAGCCAGTATGGTTGACTATTATGTGCGTCCAAAAGGTGTGGCTTGGTCTGCGACAGCTTCAGGATGGAAGAAAGTTGTTACAGTGGACATGATTGACTCGAATGACTGTTGGATTGGAGATATCGACATTGATCTTGAGACTGGCGTTGATTATCTAAAAACGGTTGGAATTGGTGATTCTGTTGGTGTTGGAGACAAACTCTATAAAGGCGGTACCGATACTGGTTACAGAGAAGCTTTGAAGCGTGGGAATCTCAGGAATGGCGCGAATGGCGGTTTCTGCTTCTCGGCTCTCTGGGACGTGGTCTCTTGGGCGAATTGGGGCTGCGCCTTCTGCGTTTAGTTCCCGCCACCTTTCAAGGGTGAATTTTTTCGCAGAAAAAAAGAGGGGCTCTTCCCCTTAATTAAGCTGAATAGAAAATACAGGACTTGTCGTGCTGGCGTGGGAATCTCAGGAATGGCACGAATGGCGGTTTCTGCTACTCGAATCTCAGGAACGAGGTCTCTAGGACGAATTGGAACTACGCCTTCTGAATTTTATTATGCAAACATTACGCACCGCTGGGTGCTTGCACGGCATTTCACAACAATAAGTTGTACCGAAAGGTCTTAAATAAGTAACAAGAAAGGGAGCTGGTGCCACGGCAGTGGTACTGGCAGTTTATACGAATTGGTATAGGCTGGGGCTAGTAGAAAAACCGAAAGTCCCTCGGAACTAAAATGAAACGATACTGCAAGAACATTGATATAACAAGCAGAGAATTAATCTCAGAAGCAACATGGAGCTGTATCAGCAATAAGATCACACGTAGCGACACAATTCACATGTTCATGGAATACACGGGACTTCCGTATCAGTTCTTGATGGATATGGCTCAAGAAAGCAGATATATGCTTGACGGCATTGTAGAAACTGTCATAGATGGTATCCGTCAAGAAATCCTGGAACAGAAGTATATCGTGAAGAAAATCCGTTACAGAATCAAGAAAGATTCTTGTACTGGAAAGCTACGAAATATCGGAATCCAAGATATTAAACAGCAAATCTACGATTATATCGCAGTATACGGCTTGAAAGAATTGTTTGAAAAGAAACTCGGCTTTTATCAATGCGGAGCAGTTAAACGTAAAGGTAATGAATTTGGAGCTGGAGCTATCAAGAAATGGTTGGCAGATAAAAATATTCGTTGGGCATGGCAAGCAGACGTTCGGCATTATTATGAAAATATAAATAAAAATGTTCTGAAAAAGATGTTGAAACGTGATGTAAAGAATGACAGACTTCTTCATTTAGTGTTCTTCTTGATTGATACATTTGAATACGGACTTTCTATAGGTTCATATTTGAGCCAGTTCTTAGCAAATTACTATCTGAGCAAGGCTTATATTTCCGCAAGCCAACAGTTCAAGGTTCGCAAGAGGAGAGATGGAACAGTCAAGAAAGTAAGGCTTGTAAGCCATGTGCTATTTCAGATGGATGATATCATTTTCTTCGGTCACAGCAAGAAAGATATGAAAATGCTAGTGAAAAGATTTAACGAATATATCAGCAAAGAGTTAAGGCTTGAATTAAAGGAGACAGCTCATTTTATCGATTTGCAAACAGAATATGTAGATATTCTTGGACGGAAGATATCAAGAAAGAATCTGACGATACGTTCATCAACATTCTTGAAAGCAAGGAGAACTTACAAGAGAGCATATTCGTATGTCTGCCACGGGAAAGAGATTCCACTGAAACTTGCAAGAAGTTGTGTCGCAAGATACGGAGCAATCAAACACACGGATAGTAAGAGATTCCAAAGACGATACCACATTGAAACTATAAATAAGGCAGCTAAGAAAGTAATCGGACGAGCCACGAAAGGAGAATAACGTGAATACAATGAGATTTTCGGAGAAACAGGAGAAAGTAAGCATCTATGAGCTTGAGAACGGAGCAAGAGATGTGGTTATTCTGACAAACGAAAGAGAGGTTGCAGAGACAGAACCTCTGGAAGACGGTGAAGTAAAAGAGTCTACGGCATATGAGTATGATGGATGTATCTTCCGCACTCACTCACTGACAGCTGAACAGATCAAAGCTGATCCTGAGAGTTATCTGGACTACGAGGGAGATGAAGCTCCTACAGACGCAATGGTTGAGTACGCGAACCTTAAAATTGACGAGTACACAGCACAGTTAATGGAAGAAGGACTTATTTAAGAAAGGCGGTATAAGCAATGAGAATTTTAGTAGAAAGTCTGAAAAGACTGTACGAGAATGACAGAGTGACAAAGGCGCAGCTACAGAAGAGAGTGGAAAAGGGCGTTATCTCAATTGATGAGTATAACTACATTGTTGGAGAGGATACCGAAAAAGCGGAGCAGTCCGAAGAATAGAGAGGATTAAACCATTGGAACACTTTTTTTATCAGACCTATATCACAGCGTTGCCAATCATTTTAACTGCGCTTATGGGTTATGTGGTATGGATGCTAAAAAATCAGAAGAAAGACAGGGATGCAAATAGTGAAGGCACGATGCTTTTACTTAGAGTCCAGTTGATTGAATACCATGATAAGTATATGAGACTTGGTTCAATCCCATCGTATGCTTACGAGAATTTCTGTGAAATGTATAATGCGTATCACAAACTCGGTGGCAATGGAATGATTACAAAAATGATGCACGAAATTGAAGAATTACACCTAAGAGAAAAAGGAGAATAATCATGGGACAGATTATCAATTACATTAAACCGGAACTTATTGTTGTAGCTATTGTGCTGTACTTTATTGGTATGGCAGTGAAACAGAGCGAAACTATCGCAGACAAGTATATTCCTACTATCTTAGGAATTGCTGGAATTGTTATCTGCGGTATCTACGTGATTGCAACTTGCACTCTCAGAACAGGACAGGAGATCGCAATGGCACTGTTTACCGCAATCGTACAAGGAATTTTAGTAGCCGGATTGAGTAATTATGTGAACCAGTTAATCAAGCAGAGTGGAAAGGAAGAGTAATTATGACAGAGCAGACAGTAAAAGAAATTATCAAGAGTTTTGCCTACGGACTTTCGGCGAAAGAAATCTCGGACAATGAGGGAACATCATTAGAAATAATGCAGAAATTTGCAGAGGAACACGCAGCGGAGATTGAGCAGAAGAAAGCAGAACTGAAAGAAGGTGGCTGGTATGAGTAGACTTATTATTGACGTATCTTATCATAATGGAGTCATCAACTGGGAAAGAGTCAAGGAGTCAGGTTGTGCCGGAGCTATCCTTAGATGTGGATATGGAGATGATATCGCATCACAGGACGATAAGCAGTGGATTCGCAACCTTGCAGAGTGCGAAAGACTTGGAATTCCGGTAGGAGTCTATCTGTATAGCTATGCGACTTGTGACAGACAGGCACAGAGCGAACTTGATCATATTTTGAGATTGATTAAAGGTCATACATTTCAGTTACCTATCTTCATTGATGTGGAAGAGCCGGGTACACAGGGATATGCACCTAGATGCTGTGAGATTGTCTGCGAAGGACTAAAAGCAAATGGATATACTCCGGGAATCTACGCTTCACTTAGTTGGTTCAACAGCCATCTTGGCAGTGTACGTGGCAAGTACATTGAATGGATGGCAAGATACAAGAATCTTCCGGAGGATACTTACAATGGTCAGTATGCAATTTGGCAGTATTCTTCCGATGGTCATGTAGATGGAGTTAATGGCAGAGTAGATGTCAACTATTGCTACATGGAGTTCGGTGGAAGTGCTACACCTGTTACACCGTCAGCACCATCTAAGCCGGTAGAAAAGAAAGACTTAGGACGGGTCGATATTACATATCAGGCTTATACTACTAAGTGGTGGAGTCCAGTAACCAATAAAGCGGATTGGGCTGGAAAAGGTGATGATGTTCCAATCAAGTGGCTTGCTATCAAGGTCAGCAAGGGAAGTATCCGTTGTCGAGTATACACAAGAAAGAGTGGTTGGCTTCCATATCTTACATTCGGCAACAGCTATGATCTGAATGACAAGGTAAATGGAATCCTCGGAGACGGTTCAGAGATTCTCGCAGTTGAGCTGTATTACATTACACCGGAAGGATATGAGTACCAGATGGTTCACTACAGAGTTTCTGTACAGAATAACAAGAACTTCTACGCAGATCAGGTCGATACACTGAAAGCAAGTGGAATGGACGGATATGCCGGAGACAAATACAGATTCATTGACAAGTTCCAGGCTTGGATTGAGTAAGACTGCAACTGTTCTAAAAAACAAAAATCCCGGGTGAAATTCCCGGGTTCTTTTTATTTCTTTTTATCGTTATTCTTTCTTGTTTGACCAGTCATTGTGTAACCGTTTTTGTTTTCACATGCGGCTTCACGACCTCTTTGCAAAGCGATATTTAAAGAAGCAAGGTCAGGCATTATATTATCTTCATTGACAAGTTCTCCTCTTGCCTTTTCCATAAGGAAGTTGTCGTAAACAGCTTGACAGATATTAACTCTCGACCGCATAGAGCAGTGATTGTTAGCTGTCAGCATATTTAATTGCTCGTGCCATGAGGAACCAGTATCTCCGAACATACAGTAAGCCATTTGACGAATATCTCGCTCAGTGTAGTTCGTGTTGATGTAAGCATGAATACAGTCAACCATCTTTTCGATTTCTGTATCTTTGTCAAAAGTCAAGAATTTGTCAGGGTATCGGTAGCTGAGAATGTACTTTTCCATATTCAATCCTAGAACAGAAAACCACTTCTCAAGTGTTCTGTAACCAGGCTCACCTATTCCGGATTCCCAGTTCTGAATTGTAGTGACTGACTTTCCGAGAGCTTGAGCCATTTGCTTTCTTGTTTTTCCGGCATCTGTTCTTGATTTTGCAAGCATGTTGCCAAAATTCTGTGCTCTTTCAATCTCAGATGACATAAAAAATTTTACCTCCCTTTTGCTATTTCGCAACCAAAAAATTGTGTATTCTATTTTAAAAAATAAAGACATAATTTTTTATGCCTGTTTTCCAAGATTGCGAACAAAAAAATTAATGCATAATTATAAAAAATTTAACAAGTACTTTTTTCTCCGTTTCCGCTATAATTAAAACATATTTTAGAAATGGAGGGCAAACACATGAAAGAATTTTTAAACACTATTGCATACTTATTATCTGTGAGACCGATTATCGGTGAAACTGAGTACATGAGACAGTTGTCTTCCTACATTGGAACGATTGTCCCGGAGTCAAAGTCAGACCAATTTGATCGATTTCCTCTTGCATCTTACACCAGTGCTGACAATCTTGCAAGTGATATTTTCAAATTTATTAATGATTAATTCTTAACAAGTACTATTAAATTCTCTTATAGCAGTTTTAGGAGGGGTTTTCTATGAAGTATAGAGACGTAAAAGAATATTATAGAATAATAATTATCGAATACACGAATGAAATAGAAAATGAAAGTAATTTGAAAACGTTGTTCCATTTTGCAAAAGTATGTTTTGAAGAGGAAAAAAGAAAGGAGACGTAAGTCTCCCTTCCTCAATTTTTTGAAATAAACGTTTTATAGAAGTTACAAAAAAGTTTTTTCTTGTCATCATCCATATAATAGTAGTCCATTACCATATTCACAAAATCTTCATCAGTCTGAACAATTTTCTGAACAATTTTCAGGAATTCGTCTAACGCTTCATCTTCTATATATGGATGATCGTCTGTTAGCTGAGTTTTCAAAACTCTAAAATAATCAGCAATCTCTTGAATCTTACCAGCTTTAGGAAGAATCTTTCCTTTACACCATGTATTAAATGTTGTATAAGAAAATCCCAACTCTTCGGCTACTTCTTTTTGTTGTTTTCCGCTCTTGGCAATGTAATAATTCAAGTTCTTAGCAAATATCTTCTTTTGCTCTTCATCGGTATATGACATTCTCACACCTCCTCTCTTGCATTGAATATAGTAACACACAATCCTAAAAAATTCAATACAAATCCTAAAAATATCAATTTACGTATTGACAATCCGAAAAAATAGGATTATAGTATAATCACAGAAACAAACGAAAGGAGGGAAACGAAATGTTTGATACTTACAAAGTACCTAGAATTTCTATCGCAGCTTGTAGAGTTAACGCAAGAATGAAACAGAGAGAATTCGCTGAAAAACTTGGGGTTTCAATATCTACAGTAACTAACTGGGAACTTGGAAAAACAGAACCAGATTTAAGCCAGCTTAGAACTATCAGTGAAATTTCTGGAATTCCTATGGATTTTATTTTTGTGCAAAAAGTATCCTAAAATTTAGGATTTAAAAACAGAGAAAGGAGAGAGTATGAAAAAGAAAGTAATCGTGATCACGGGTCATGAACTTACGCCGGAAGAAAGGAAAAATTATTCTAAAGACCATCCGGGAAACAGATTGTGTTTCAGATTAAGATTTCCAAACTTTCCGTTGTATGTTCAGTCTATCGTATTAGCAATTGAAATAATTCTAATAGTTTATTTATGTATGTCAGGATAAGCGATGCGATAGAAATAATCAATGGAATCCACCATTTGTGAAAAGAAAGGTGATAAACAGAAATTTGAGCTTTCCCAGCTTGTGTGATTGTGTATCCTGTTACTTCAAATTCAAAAATGTTTATTTTGCCGTTTGAATCACGAACGTGTTTTTCAGTTTTTGTTAAGAAACCACACGAACATAGAAATTCGCAGATGTCGGTTTCTTCTTTTGAAAATTTACTAGGATTCATTGATGTTACTTTTTTAGCCCTACACAACATTCTGTATTGTGGATAGTTTATATCAGTCATAAATGAAGCACCTCCAATACAGAGAGTTTATCACGAAAGGAGGATACATGGAAGAACTTGTTTATTTGAAAAACGATGAAGCAGTTTGCAGTAGCTTACAAGTCGCTGAGAAGTTTGGAAAGAGACATGCAGATGTTATGAGATCCATTGAAAATCTTGTAAAAAATGACTCAACGCAAAATTGCGTTCAGTGCTTTAAGCAATCTACATATAAAGATGATACTGGCAAATCAAACAAAATGTATGTAATGAACAGAGATGGCTTCACATTTCTTGTCATGGGATTTACTGGGAGCAAAGCTAATGAATGGAAATGGCAGTACATCAAAGCCTTCAATCAAATGGAAAGCTTCATTAGAGAAAAGTCAACTCAAGCATGGGTTGAGACAAGGAAGTATGGGAAACTCACTCGGAAAGCCGAGACGGATACAATTCAGAAACTTGTCGAATATGCCAAAGAACAGGGAAGTGGTCATGCCGAGATGCTTTACATGACTTATTCAAAACTGGCAAACAAGATGGCAGGAGTCAAGAACCGTGATGAAGCAACTGTGAAACAATTAAATGACTTGTCTCTAATGGGAAACATCATTCTGCATGAGATTGATTTAGGGATAATGAAAGGAAAGCACTACAAAGAAATCTACAAGGATTGCAAGAATCGTCTTGAGACGGTCAAAGATTTGGCTTATTTGGAGATTGCGTAAGAGTAGAAAGGAGAAAGATGAACGAATTACTAAAAATCAATTTTGAAACAGAGGAACCAACAGTATCGGCAAGAGATTTGCATGAAGCTCTTGGAATCAAAGAAAGATTTAGCTTGTGGTTCTCAAGATACTCAGATGTATTTGAAAATGAAGTAGATTATCAGAGCGTAGGCAAACCTACGGTTGTAAACAACGGTGCAAAACGTACGATTGATGACTACTTGTTATCAACAGACATGGCAAAGCATATTTCCATGATGACTAAAACCGAAAAAGGAAAAGAGATGCGACAATACTTTATTGATCTAGAAAAAGCCTGGAACACACCGGAGCAGATTATGGCTAGAGCATTGAAGATGGCTGACAGAACGATTGAGTCTGTGAAAGCTCAATGCAAATTTCTCGGAGAACAGGTTATTGAACAGCAGAAGATTATTACTGAGCTACAACCAAAAGCAAATTATGTTGATAAGATTTTGCAGTCTAAATCATTGGTAACTATCACGCAGATTGCAAAAGACTATGGAATGAGTGGAAGAAAGTTTAATCAGATTCTTAAGGAATTAAAAATTCAGTACAAGGTCGGGGGTCAATGGGTTCTATATTCCAAATATCAAAATAATGGATATGTTCACAGCCGGACGATTGATATTACAAGAACTGATGGAAGACCTGATGTTGCAATGCAGACTGAATGGACACAGAAAGGAAGGCTATTCTTATATGAAGAGTTAAAGAAACAGGGATATGTTCCGGTGATTGAGCAGGCAGCGTGAGTGGGTACTGATGAAGAGAGGTGAAAGCAATGAAGAAAAAGATTGTCGATAAGAGAATTAATGGAGATTCTGAAGAACTTCACGCACTGAAAGGGTTCAATGTCTTAGATGTTGGTAGCGGAACAATCGGAGAAGAGTGTGCGTTGAGAATCATGCTGATGAACGAGAGCAACGTTGCTGTTGATTTAAGCATCACAGAAGACGGAGCGTACCTCAGCGATTTCTACGCACTGACAGAGGACATGATTCCTCGTAACTAAGAGGATAAATAAATGTTAGATGTAATTGATATCAAAAGGAAGAAGCTTGAAGTAATTGATATCCGAAGAGACCCACCAGTGATGGAAGAAGATGAATCTGACGATGACCTGACACCATTTCTTGTTGGAGTGATAGCGGTAGCAATCCCACTGCTTATGACAGCGGTATGGGCGATATGCGGATATTAAAAAGAGTGCCCATAACAAAGGAGGCAACCTTCTGGCACTCGGCTATAAAACCAACTTAATAATAGCATAGGAGGAGAAATGAAACAACCAAAGAAACTTTCATTGTGGCAAAAGAAGTGTGTAGCAGCACATTATCTGAACGCCAAAGACTGGATGCTTCTTGAGGAAACAGAATTCTACTTGAAGATTATCAATAAGTACACGAACAAGACGAAGAGCATTGATAAATTTAGGAGATGAACCATGAAAACAAGAGGACTTACCGAAGAAGAATCAGAGATCGTGTCTGCTGCTGGATTAAAACCGGAAGAATGGGAGTGTGCATTAGAAGATTTTGCATACTTACATATAATAAGGAAGAATTGCAAAAACAGAGCAATCATTGACAAAGAGAAAGGAGTGCTTATCCGATTTGTATAAATGTGATGATAACTTTGAACCAGAAGAACCTGATGTAAAATGCACTTGTTGTGGATGCAAAATCGATGACGGAGATTATATGTACTGCATATCAGGAGAAATATTATGTGAGGATTGTTTAAACGATCAGTATAGGAGGATTGTATGAACGAGATTGTAAAAGTAACTATTCCAATGGTAACACTCATGGAATTGCTAAGAAAGGAAGCGGAACTCAAGGTATTGAAAGAACATATCAGTGCTGAAATCGAATCAGAATCAAGTGATTATATTGATAAAAAGAAAATCGCAAGTATTTGTTTTATTCCATTCAATAAGGAAGACGAGGGAGGGGAATTCTGATGGCTGGATTATCAATTCCACAAAGCGAATATAGAGCGCATCCAGCAATCAGTAAATCAGATTTGTTCAAGATTACAAAGTCTCCACTTCATTTTAAATGGTCAATGGAGAACAAGGAAGACAAAACAGCAGCACTCATATTTGGAAGTGCGTGCCACAAGTATATTCTTGAGCGAGATGATTTTGACAGTGAATTTGCTGTTGCTTTGAACGTGGACAGGAGAACTAAATCCGGAAAAGAAGAATATGCTAAGTGGCTAGAAGAAAATGAGGGGAAAGACGTGGTTTCTTCTGATGACATGGAGAAAATAAAAGCCATGGCAGAAGTGATCGATTCCAACAAGTTTGCAAAGAGACTTCTTTCCGGTGAACATGAAAAGTCATTTTTCTGGACTGATGAACAGACAGGAGAAGAGTGCAAGTGCAGACCGGATGATATTACCATTATTGGAAATCAGCACATCCTTGTTGACTATAAAACCACGGACAACGCAGAAACAGAAGCTTTCAGAGCAACGGCTATCAAATATGGATATGATCTGCAAGCCGGAATGTACTGCGAGGGGTACAAAGCGAACACTGGTGAAGATGCAATATTCATTTTCGTGGCACAGGAAAAGAAACCGCCGTATGCGATCAACATTCTTCAAGCTGATGAATACATGATGATTGAGGGAAAGAATCTATTTCACGATTTGATGGAAATATACCATAACTGCAAGGTTACTGACAACTGGTATGGATACATGGGCGAAACCGGGGACGTACAGAGTCTTGGATTGCCAAAATGGTTACAGAAAGAATTTGAATAGGAGGATAAACAACTATGTCAAACAATGAAGTAAAAGAGTATCAGGTAGGAACACCTACAATTCCACTGGCTGATACATCAAAAATAAATCAGGGAACCGTTGCTATTGAGTCAAGCAGAGCCATGGTAGAAGCACAGGGAAAGCTTCTGCTTGCGAAACAGTTTCCTAGAAACTACACACAGTCTTACACCAAGGCGATTGAAGCGTGTCAGCGGAAAGGATTTGCCAAAAGTGCATTCTATTCTTATCCAAGAGGGAAAGAAACTGTCACAGGAGTTACGATCAGATTTGCTGAGGAGCTTGCTCGCTGCTACGGAAACATGGATTACGGTATTAAAGAGCTTTCACACGAAGATGGACGTTCGGAAATGCAGGCTTACGCTTGGGATTTGGAAACGAACACTATTTCCAGTCAGAACTTTACTGTTGAGCATATCAGAGAGACACGGTACGGGAATGACAAGCTCACATCTCAGCGTGACATCTATGAGAAGACTGCCAACGATGGAGCAAGAAGACTCAGAAGCCGTATCCTTGCGATTTTGCCACCTGACCTTATCGAAAACTGTATCAATGAGTGCAAGAAGACTCTCAGGGGAGAAGAGAGCTTACCACTGTCTGACAGAGTAAGAACACTGGTTGCGTACTTCTCTAAGAAAGGCGTGACACAGGAAATGATTGAGAAACGTCTGAACCACAAAGTTGAGACCATGACTTCTGATGAACTTGTTGAATATACCGGAATCTATAACGGTCTGATTCACAAAGAAACAACCGTCTCAGATTGGTTCGAGCAACCGAAGACAGCAAGTCAGATTTCAGAGCTGATGAAAGAGGAAGAAGAGAACGAGAAAAAGGGTGATAAGTAATGGAATATCATGTGACTGTTAAAGGGTTTAAAAGCGGATTGAATGAGCTTTTAGGTGGAAGAATGTATGACCACCGGACAAAGAAGTATCGTAATCCGGAAAAGAGTAGAAATGATGCAATCTGCGCTAAGTACATCAAACTGAGCAAGGATTTACGTGGCGTAAAGATTGAAAGACCTGTAATTATTCATTATTCGTTTTATTGTGAAAACAAGATGCACGACAGGATGAATGTTGCTTCTGCTTTTATTAAGTCTTTTGAAGATGCGATGCAAAAATGTAGAATTATCAGAAATGATGGTTGGGACGATGTACTCACTCCAACACTATCATTTGATATTGACAAGCAAAAACCGAGAGTAGAAGTGACAATTGAAGAGGTAGAAGAATGAACAATGTAAGTTTAGTTGGTAGACTTGTCCGTGATCCTGAAGTGAGATATGGACAAAATGAAAGTGTTTCAGTAGCAAAGTTTTCACTGGCAGTTGAAAGGCGTTTTAAAAGAGACGGTGATCCTACAGTTGATTTTATCAATTGCACAGTATTTGGAAAATCAGCAGAATTCACAGAAAAATATTTCCGAAAAGGAATGAGAGTTGCGATTACTGGAAGAATTCAGACTGGCAGTTACAAGAACAAAGATGGGCAGACTGTTTTTACGACAGAGATTATCGTAGAGTCACAGGAAATCGCTCAGAGTAAATCAGAGAGCAATGAAAGTTCCACTCATAGCAATGCAGAAGCTGGAAAATCACCATACGGTTCTAGCGGAGACGATTTTATGTCTATTCCTGAAGGTGCTGAAGATGAACTCCCGTTTTCATAAGCCGAAAAAGTGTTGCCATCCAGATTGTTTTAATTGTCCGTATTCCGATTGTAGATGGGATGAACTTACGTCAAGCGATATGTCAGAGACTAATAATCGAGACTATCAATTTTACGAAGAGTCAACAGGTGAAAAGTATCATAAAGGTACGGACAATGAATACAGAGCAGAGAGAGAGAAGCTGTACAGGAAAGAGCATCCGGTCAAAAGAGATCGTTCTGAATACAATAAACAATATTATCTGAAGAATAAGGAAAGGATTAAAAAGAATCGTTCCAGTTCTTATGACACTGATTGCAATACGAAAAAATGTAAAAAGTGGAGAAAATCTCACATGGAACACAAGAAAGAATATGACAGAAAGAGATATTTACAAAGAAAGGCAGAATTAAAGCCAGGGGGAGCTTGATTTGGGAGATAGAAGAATGTTTACGAAAAGAATCACAGAATCAGATGAATTTTTGGGAATGCCTAGCAGCTCTCAGATGCTTTACTTCCATCTTTCGATGAATGCTGACGATGATGGATTTGTCAGCAATCCACGGAAGATTCAGAGAACGTGCGGTGCTTCAAATGATGATTATGACTTGTTAATTAGGAAGAGATTCATTCTGACGTTTGAAAGTGGTGTTATCGTAATCAAGCATTGGAGAATGCATAACTACATTCAATCTGACCGATATAAGCCAACCGATTGCATTGACGAAAAGAAAATGCTTGGGTTGAAAAAGAACAAGGTTTACACTCTTGATGAATCTCAGATGGATAAGAGATGCATCCAGGCAACTGACAAGATTACATATGATAGAGAAATCGCACAAATTGAGGAAACAAGCAGTCAGATTGAGTCAATCAAAGAAATCATATCGTACTTGAATATGAGAACCGGAGCAAGATACAGATATCAAACTCAAAGCACTCAGAAGCATATTAAAGCAAGGCTGAATGAACATTTCACTGTTGATGATTTCAAGGCAGTGATTGACAAGAAATACACTGAGTGGAACGGTACGAACATGAGCAAGTTTTTGAGACCAGAGACATTGTTCGGTACTAAATTTGAGAGTTACTTAAATCAGAGTGCATCTACTGCAAATTCTGCCAATGGAAAGATTTCTGAATGGAGTGAGTTACGGACATGACAAAAAATGAAACAATTCAAATCATAATGATGATTCAAGCCACGTATCCTCAATGGGATGTGCAAGACAAGCAATACACCGTCAATATGTGGCAGAAGATATTCGAAGAAGAAGAATACAGCGTTGTTGAACAAGCTTTAATGGCTTACATCAGATCAGACACAAAAGGTTTTGCACCAGTCCCAGGACAATTAATGGAGAAGATTCAGTTCATTACTCAACCAAAACAGATGAATGAAGTAGAAGCATGGTCGCTTGTCAGCAAAGCACTCAAAAGATGCGGGTATTATGCTGATGAAGAATTTGAGAAACTTCCGAAGCTTGTTCAGAAAGCAGTTGGCAGCCCTAGTCAGTTAAGAACATGGGCAATAGACAAAAATTACAATGAACAGGTGGCTAGCTCAAACTTCATGCGATCTTACCGAGAAGAAGTGAGAATCGAAACACTGTTCGGTAAGATGAGTTTAGTTATCAGAAATGCAATTACAGATAACAGAAATGTTGGAATGATTGAAGAGAAAGGATAGAGAATATGAGTGAAGTTATTAAATCATACAAAGGATTCAAAAAAGATATGACTTGCAGAGGTTTTCAGTATGAGGAAGGTAAAGAATATGAAGAAAGCAATGCATTAGTTTGTGAAAATGGATTCCATGCTTGTGAATATCCGTTGGATTGTCTTAGTTATTATAGTCCTTCTGAAAGTGTATATCATGAAGTTGAACAGAGTGGAAAGCTTTCGAAAAAATCAGAAGATACCAAAGTTGCATCAACAAAAATTAAAATTGGTGCAAAACTTAGTATTGCAGGATTAGTAGAAGCAGCTATTGAATATACGAAAGAAAGAGTAAAACCAGAAGCGGATTCTGATGATTACAAAGGAGCATCCTCAGCGACAGGAAACTACGGAGCATCCTCAGCGACAGGATACAAAGGAGCATCCTCAGCGACAGGATA